>ERZ795049.1194-NODE-1194-length-35478-cov-14.873754_pt1 | contig 35478 bp, 28 predicted proteins | sample MGYA00375133_ERZ795049 | MGnify/ENA primary metagenome ERZ795049 (study PRJEB30178, sample SAMN05720147) | activated sludge metagenome | isolation source: anaerobic digester from wastewater treatment plant | place: Japan | collected 2015-04-20 ... | reverse complement strand
CACATGGGTATTCACATTCAGTTGCCGAATTCGACGAATCGAACGAAATAATAGCGCCCTTTGAAGCATTTTCGACTCCTTATCCCAGCATTCCTGATCCTTGCGCTCATTCTATTCGCAAAAGCCTATTACGACACGTACACCCTCGAGGTGCGCCATTACCGGATCGTTCACAGTCGGCTGGCCGAGGCCCTGGGCGGAGCGAAGATCGTCTTCCTGTCCGATCTGCACATGAAGAGGATCGGGCCGCGCGAGCAGGAGCTCCTCCGCATCCTCCGGGAGGAGAAGCCGGATGTGGTCCTGCTGGGCGGGGATTACATCTCGTTTCAGGGCTCCTACGACCCGGTCATGGCTTTTTTTTATCAATTGCCGCGAGCGTACGCCGTGATGGGAAACTCGGATTATTACAACGAAAACGGATCGTGCATCCTGTGCCATAAACCGGGTTCTTCCGAGTTGAAATCTGATCCGAATGTTCTTTTTCTGAGAAATACCTCGACCCAGCTGCAGACCGCCCGCGGCAGGGTGAACCTGATCGGCCTGGATGATCCGGTCAATAAAAAGGGCAGCATTGACGAAGCCGCGCGCAGGATTGAGCCCTCTTTGCCGTCCGTCCTGCTGGCCCATTCGCCTGATGTATTCGAGGAAGCGTCCTCGCGGGGGATCGACTTCGTGCTCGCGGGCCACAACCATGGGGGGCAGGTATTTCCGGCAAGATACCTGAAAGGACGCATGCTGGTTGACCCGGCATTCGAGTACCTCGACGGATTCTTCCAAAAGGGGCGTACCCTGATGTATGTGGGCCGGGGCGTGGGTACCAGTTTTTTCCCCTTTCGGCTGGGCGTGTTGCCCGAGGTGGCGTTTTTTCAGTTTATCCATGAGAACGCTGCCGGGGCGCAGCCTTTTCAAACCGTGTCCGTAATGAACGAGACGCGAAGCACCTCTTCGTTTTCGATGGAAAATCTGTTGGATCTCGTGGGTCTTTCGAATGGTCTTCCGGAATCAGGCCGGAAGAAGAACGTTGCCGGCCATGACGGGACACTATTCGACTTCGAGTTGGAGACGGAGTTGGAAGATCTGAATTGGGAATGTCACAAGTGGTTCGAACGCTCTCGTGACCATGCGACCTCGGGGGATTACAGCCTCAAGATCACATTGCCTCCCGGGCAGTACCCGGGGATCAATTTTTTCGGGATCGAGAAAGACTGGTCGGCCTATCGGCAATTCAAGGTGGACGTGTTCAATCCGGACGAAGAACCCCTGACATTTCATGTCCGGATCGACGACAGGAGCAGCCGGTGGGATTACGGGGAGCGTTTCGACCGGGATTTTGCGCTCACAACGGGGATGACAAAGATCACCATACCCCTTGATTTCCTGAAAGCAAACCTCAGCCAAAGGCCTCTGGATCGAGGAAACATCAAGCGCCTCATGTTCTTCATCCCCGGCAACGACAGGAAACGAACCTTCTACATCGACAATATCCGCCTCGATTAGCCCCAGACTGTTTGACCTGTCTCTTGTCCCCGACGGAACAGACCTTCTTCCGAGACCAAACAGACCAAACAGACCAAACAGACCGACTAGACGAAACAGACCAACCCATGTGCGGCATAGTTGGAATCATCGACCCCGGACCCTCGGAAACCAAGGAAGCTCTCCTTCGCCGCATGCTCGGTCTCATCCGTCACCGCGGCCCGGACGCTTTCGGCATGTACCTTCACGACAAGGTCGGGCTGGGTTCGGCAAGGCTGCGCATCCTCGACCTGGCCGGGGGCGACCAGCCGATCCACAACGAAACCGGGACAGTCTGGATCGTCTACAACGGAGAGGTCTTCAATTATCCCGACCTCCGGGTGGAACTCGAGCAGAAGGGCCACCGGTTTTACACGAAGACGGACACCGAGGTCCTCGTTCATCTCTACGAGGAGATGGGCCCCGAGCTTTTGAATAAGCTCAACGGCCAGTTTGCCTTTGCCCTCTGGGACAGCCGGGAGCAAGTGCTCATGCTGGCTCGTGACCGCGTGGGCATCCGGCCTCTCTTCTATCACCTCGAAAACGGACGCCTGCTGTTCGGCTCCGAGATCAAGACCATTTTCGCCGACTCGTCCGTGAGTCGGGATCTGGACGTTCAGGCCCTCTCGGATATTTTCACCTGCTGGTCACCCCTGGGTGACGCAACGGCGTTCAAGGGGATCCGCCAGCTTCTTCCGGGTCACTACGCCCTCTACCGGAACGGCAGCCTCAAGGCCAGACCTTACTGGAGGCTTTCGTTTTCCGGGGACGGTCGCCAAGAGCGTCCGTTCGAATCGTACCGGGAGGAGTTGAGCGCCCTGCTGTACGATGCGACGAAGATCCGACTGCGGGCCGATGTACCCGTCGGGGCCTATCTGAGCGGAGGGCTGGACAGCACCTATGTGACGGCGCTGGTCAAGAAGCATTTTGACAATCGCCTTCGCACCTTCTCGGTCAGCTTTTCCGACGAGCGCTTCGACGAGGCGCCGTTTCAACTGAAGGCCGTGGATGCACTGCAGACGGATCATCGAATGATTCGATGCACCGACCGGGACATCGGTGAGACCCTGCCGAAGGTGGTCTGGCACACGGAAGTGCCCATGACGAGGACGGCCCCCGCGCCCCTGTACATGCTTTCGGGTCTCGTCCGGGAAAACAGCTTCAAGGTCGTCCTGACAGGGGAGGGCTCCGACGAGATCTTCGCAGGCTATGACATTTTCAAGGAGGACCGGGTGCGTCGCTTCTGGGCCCGTGAGCCGGAATCGGCCTTTCGCCCCCTCCTGCTGCGCAGGCTGTACCCTGACATCTTTTCCGCCGACACGGGAAGGGCGGGGGCATTCCTCACAGGCTTCTTCAGGAAAGGGCTCGCAAGGGTGAGTTCCCCGGTGTATTCCCACCTGATCCGCTGGGAGAACACGGCCCAGATCAAGACGTTCTTCTCCGACGGGATGCTGGCGCAGTCGGGCACAGTCGAAGACTTCGTGGACAGATATACGGCCACGCTTCCGGAAGATTACACGCGGTGGGACCCCCTGTCACGGGCCCAGTACACGGAGATTGCGATCTTCCTCTCCAACTACCTGCTGTCCTCCCAGGGGGATCGCGTCGCCATGGGACACTCGGTCGAAGGCCGGTTTCCCTTTCTGGATTACCGGGTTGTTGAATTTGCCTGCGGCCTGCCACCGCAGCATCGCCTGCGCGTGCTGAAGGACAAGTACATCCTCCGCAAATCCGCGAACGGGCTCATCCCGCAGGAACTGGCTATGCGACCCAAGCAGCCCTACCGGGCGCCCATCAGCCGATGCTTCATGGGAAGCCGGGCCCCGGACTACGTGGAAGATCTTCTTTCGCCGGAAGCTCTGAAAGAAACGGGATATTTCAACCCGGTAAAAGTCCGTCGGCTGGTCGAGAAGTGCAGGAAACAGGATGGTGCCCTTTTGAGCGAGCGGGAGAATATGGCCGTGATCGGCGTGATCTCGACCCAACTGCTGGATCACCATTTCATCCGAAGATTTTCACCCGGAACGATCGCGGAAGCAGATAACGTCAAGATCTCACGTGATGGACATTAGAAGCAATCCCCGAATCCGGCGATAAGCCCACGTCATCGCCGTAAGCCGAAGCCCCGATTGAACGGATCGGCGCGGTTTTTTCCATCGAGGACCCCATTCCCAAGCGGGGTCAGGGGCACCTAATGAACAGCGTTGAGGGTCATTGCGGTGAGCCGAAGCCCCGAGCGAAGCGTGGGGGGAAGCGAAGCAATCTCGATCATTTCGCGGGATTGCCGCGTCGGGCTCGCGCCCTCCTCGCAATGACGGATCGGCCCTGTTTTTCCATCGAGTACCTCATTCACAAACGGGGTCAGGGGCACCCAATGAACAGCTTTGAGGGTCATTGCGAGCGGAGCGAAGCAATCTCGATCATTCGAGGCAAGTGTTGAGAACGGAAAAACCTCTACAAGGCCACGCCGTATACGCGACGGAAGAAGGACGCAGGAAGCTGTTGAAGGTACTGCGATTCTATGATCTCGTCGCCGGGCGCGATCCGTGCGAGACTCTTCCGGTTGAAGATCCCCAGGTCCTTGCCGTTGCAAATGTCCTCGAGCAGCTGGCCCGCGTCGTGCCCCCGCAGTACATCCTGGGCAGGGCCGTTTTCATGGACAACACATTTTACTGCACGAGCGATACGCTGATCCCGAGGCCCGAAACGGGCGTGCTCGTGCAAACGGCGTGCGATTACCTCGAGGAGAAGAAGAGAAACGGTTCGCCTGCGCAAACGGTCATCGAGATCGGCACCGGTTGCGGCAACATCGCCGTGTCGCTGGCGATGCGCTGCGACGAGGGTGTGCGGATACTGGCATCCGACATCAGCCCTGCAGCGGTGGAGGTAGCACGCCGGAACGTTCAGAAATACCAGGTGGACGGCAGGGTGTCGCTTTTCTGCGGAGATCTCTACGAACCGTTCCGGGAACACCAGGGCACCGCGGATATGGTTCTCTGCAACCCACCCTACATCCCGACGACGTCTCTGAAAAAGCTGGCCCGTCAAATCATCGATCACGAACCCGTCCTCGCCCTCGACGGCGGGCCCTATGGACTAGGGATATTCAGAAGGCTCTTGAGCGGGGCGCCGGCATTCCTCAAAAAGGGCGGTGTATTGGCGTTTGAAATCGGGGAAGGGCAGGAGAAGCTGATCGAGAGACTGCTTTCAGGAAGCGGTGCCTTCGAAAATATCCGCTTTTTCGAGTATGAGGGGAAAGTACGGGTTATCAGCGCCACCAAGAAATAATGGAATTGACATATTTTATACCCCAATCCAGCGATAAGAAGCATAAATACGGTTAGAAAGGGTCATTGCGAGTACCCGCAGGGTGCGCGGCAATCTCATGGAAACGGCGAGATCGCCACGCTGCCCACCACGCTGCGCTCGGGGCTTCGGCTCACCGCGATGACGTGCTTTATCGCTGGATTCGGGTTATACTAGACCGACGGAACAGACGAAGCAGGCGGAATAGACGTGTTAAACCCCATCACCAACGCGCTGACCATCGACCTCGAAGACTACTACATGGTCTCTGCGTTCGAGTCCGTAGTCAGGAAAGAACATTGGCGGAAGCACGAATCGAGGATCGAGCGCAACACGCACAGGGTTCTCGACATCCTCGATGACGCAGATGGCGACCATGGCGTCAAGGCCACATTCTTCTGTTTGGGGTGGGTCGGCGAGCGATACCCGCATCTCATCCGTGAAATCGAACGGCGGGGCCATGAAATCGCCAGCCACGGCTATGACCACCAGCTTGTTTACTGCATGACCCCGGAGCAGTTCCGGCAAGATGTCCTGATTTCAAAGCAAATCCTGGAAGACGCTTCGGGGAAGGAAGTGATCGGCTACAGGGCCCCCAGCTACTCGATAACGGAGAAATCGCTCTGGGCGCTGGAAATCCTGGGTGAAGAGGGGTACCGATACGACAGCAGCATATTCCCCATCCACCATGACCGCTACGGGATTCCGACAGCGCCGCGATTTCCTTTCCTGGTCAGACTTAACGGGCAGGTGGGCGAAGGAACCGCCGTGCCGGCGGATTTCGGACAGATGCCCCCGTGGAACGCGGACCGCGTCGATGTCCGTGACGGCGCGATCGTGGAGTACCCAATATCCACAGTCAGGATGATGGGCGTCAATGTCCCTATCAGCGGGGGTGGATACATGCGGCTGTTCCCCTATGGCTGGATCCGGCAGGGTCTCTCGAAAATCAATTACGTCGAAAAACAGCCCTTTGTGTTTTACCTGCACCCCTGGGAATTCGACCCGGAGCAGCCCCGAATGGCCAATATATCCGTCCTGAGCCGATTCAGGCATTACATCAATCTGAGCGGGACGGCAGGAAAGCTTAGAAGACTTTTAAGCGACTTTACTTTTTCATCCATGAGGGAAGTGATTGGACTCCAATAGGAGTTGAAAATGGGAAGCACAAGCGAAAACAGAAAATGTTTCTCGACACGGAAAACACTGTCCGGCTTTTCGGCCGCGAAGGTTTCGAGAAAAGGATGCCTGGCCTGCTGCACGCTGATGATCGTGGCAGTTTTGTTGGTATCCGCGGTCACTTGTGCTGATGAGGTGTATGGCATGACAAAGACAAAGCATGTCGTTTTACTTGGGGCATCGGTCGGCAACGCGTGGAATATCGGGGCCCTGCCCGATCGTGTCGCCATGGCCCGGGGCTATCGTTTCGAGTATGTGGGTGAATACGCGTTCGACAAAACGGAAGCCTTAATGAAGATTCTCCAGCGGACGAAGAACAAGCCGGATGCTATCTTCATCAAGGAATGTGCCGCCTACTTTCCAGGAGACCTGCAAGAGTACCAGCGACTGATGAAGGGGTGGGTCCAGGAATGCAGGAAAGCGGGAGTGATTCCCATACCGACAACTGTGGTGCCCGTGGTCAGCAGCAAGAACAAAGCCATGAAGGACCGGCTCAAGGACTTCATCAAGACCCTTCTCGGCAGGCCGACGACGGCTACACAGCTAGAAGGGATATTCCAGTACAACGATTGGATCAAGGAATATGCCGCAAAGGAAGGTCTGACGGTTCTTGACCTCGAGGCGCCTTTGAGGACGAGCGGGAACGACCGAAGTCTCCGGGCTGATCTTCACAGCGGCGACGGGCTTCACCTCAATTCGACAGCATATGGGATATTAGACACAATTGTCGTGCCGACACTCGATCGCGTTTTTAAGAAAAAATAAATTCTGATGCATGACAGCTTCGCAAAACCTTGCCCCGCTTGTCATTGCGAGCCTCAGACCCCGGTTGGGAACGGGGTTATCGATGGAATAAACAGAGCCGATCCGTCATTGCGAGGAGGGCGTGAGCCCGACGCGGCAATCCACTGAAATGATTGAGATTGCTTCGCTTCGCTCGCAATGACACTTTTTCTGCCTATGTACGACGTCATCAGGCATTGCTGTATATTGTAAGATGAACGATCACTCTAAAACAAACTTTCAGCCATACGCTTATTTGCTTTTCCTTCCGCCACTCTTGGCCACGGCATTTCTTTATCGTGAGACATTGGCCAGGTTGGGCAAGGGCTTGATGACCTATGAAAATTCGCATGGTCTGATCATTCTGGCGATTAGCCTTTACCTGGTATGGGAAAAGAGACATGAACTTGTGATACTGCCCGTCAAACCCAATCTGATCGGCGGGTCAATCATTACGGGATTGGGCTGTGCTCTTCTTGTTGCGGGGCAATACGGATCTTCGGTGATATTGACGGACTTTTCCCTGATCGTCACCCTGTTCGGGTTGGTCTGGCTTCTGCTTGGTACAAATCATTTAAAGAATATGCTGCTGCCGATAGGATATCTGTTATTTGCATACCCCCTGTTTGACTACATGCCGTCCAATGTCGTCGTTCATCTCCAGCATATTTCTGCATGGATAGCAGCTAACATGTTGAAGATACTGGGTATTACAGTCTACCACAATGTCACACATCTTGAATTGCCCTGGATAACTCTGCAGGTTGCTCAGGGTTGCGCTGGACTGAACCATATCGCAGCATTGCTGGCGGTATCCGTCATGCTTGCTCATTATTCTCTGGACGGATTGTTGAAAAAAATCGTTCTTGTCTCATCAGCTCTGTTTATTGGTCTCGCCGCGAACGGTCTCCGGGTCGCTGTTATAGGAGTGATTAGCTCGTTCAGTCAACCCGGACCGCTGCACGGCCCTTCTGATATATTATACGTGTCTTTTGTTTTCATCATCGGGTTGGCCGCAGTGATATTGCTGAATTATTTGCTGGGAGGGACAAGTCGTTCGCTTCACCACGCAAAACCAAGAGCGGAATACGTCGGTGGGGAATCATCCCATGACACCGGCGAACCATATCCATCCGGAACAACGGTCCGTAATCGAGGGTCATTGTTTGTCGCGCCGCTTTTGATTGCGACGCTCATTCCCATCTCTGCTTATGCGTACGCTGATATCTTTAGGCCACGTCCTGTCCCGCTTGCCAATTCTCTGTCGAATATTCCCATGCAGATCGGAGGATGGGAAGCAACGTGCAGCGAGAAAACCGACTTTATACCATCGGACGTGCAACCTGATGAGAAATTAGTCAGGTGTTATCAAAGGGAAAACGGCGAAGAGGTTCATCTCTACGTTGCTTACTTTACGCATCAACGAAGAAACCACAAAGTAACAGATTTTTCGTTTTCGTATAACGAAGGCGACGCATTTTACATTCTGAGCGCTGGAGACAAGATAACCCTAAGACGGGCTATCCCCAATAACCTTGGTACCAGAAATGATGTCTATTTCTGGTACAGCATAGATGGGAAGGTGATCTCGAGTCGTCTAGAAGCAAAATTAACCCTTCTCGCAAACGGCATAATCAACCGCAGAACCAATGGTAGTCTTGTTGTAATTGAAATCGAAAATAGACAGGAAAATTCAAAAGATAAGACTCGGCATGGCCGAGAGGTTATCGAAACGTTCTACCCGGTTATTCAGGGCCAGATGGGTGAATAACCTCTGGATATCATGCGATATATTCCGGATTAGACCCTGCACCTCACAGTGTAAGACCTTGAAGAAACCCTTATTTTACTCCCTTCCACCAGCCGGTCAAAAAATGCCTCTGAAAGCGCTGGCACGGTGTTTAGCCGTCAAATCGCGAGATACGCGCGACCGTTCGATAGAGGTCATCAAGCGATATCTGGGAACTGATCATGTTTTTTTTCTGTCATCGGGAAGGGCCGCCTTGTGGCTTTACCTGAAGACCGTTTCGTCTATGAAGCCGGCTAGAAAGGAAGTCATCGTCCCCGCCTACACCTGCCCGTCCGTCGTGTCGGCCGTGCTGAAGGCGGGCCTCACGCCGGTCCTCTGTGACAACAACGTGGATGACTTTGGCTTTTTGTGCGAGGAGCTCGAAGAAAAGCTCAACAAGAAAACCCTTGCGGTTATCGTTGTGCATCTCTATGGGATGCCGGTGAGGCTTGATAAAATACAGGCACTCTGCCGGGGTAACGACACCTGGCTGGTGGAAGATGCCGCGCAGTCATTTGGGGGTTCCTTTCCGGGGAATCCCGATGTGAAACTCGGTCTCGCCGCTGATGCGGGCTTTTTCAGTTTTGGGCGCGGAAAACCCATCAGCATCCTGCATGGCGGCCTTCTAACGGTGAAATCAAGGGACATTCACGGGGAGGCTTTAAACCTCTACGGACGCGTGAATGGCTTTTCGTCCTCTCAGAGCGTGAATTACTGCCTTTCGCTGGGCTTGTATTCCCTTTTCTCAAACCCGAGGCTTTACTGGTTTCCGCAGCTGATACCGGCCCTTAATCTCGGGGGTACGGTGTTCGAGCCCGAGTTTGAAATCACCAGCGGCAACAGCCTGGCAATGTCACTCGCCTGCGAAATGATTGATTCGATTGAGGTGGAGAAGAGGGTCAGGGAAGATAACTCCAGGTGGTATTTTGACAATTTAGAGGAGTTTCAATGGGCCGGCATTCGCCCGGCCCCGGTTTATCCTTACCTGAGATATCCGCTTCTCTTCACGGACGGCGGTGTGAGAAACAGGATTCTCGAAAGCCTGGTTTCGGCGGGTACAGGCGCGACGGGCTCATACCCGACCCCGCTGAACATACTGCCGGGACTCAAAGAAGTGCTGGCGGACGAAAGGGAATACAAAAACGCGAAACAAATATCCGCCTCGATTGTAACGCTGCCCGTTCATTCCGGGGTAACCGAAAAGGATAGGGAAAACATAAAGAGGATCATCGCGCAGGCGAGCCATGCGAATTAGATTGCTCGAGCAGGGGGAAGAAAGATTCTGGGATGAGTACGTTCATCGTCATCCCAGGGCGACGCTCTGCCACCTGTACGGGTGGAGCAGGGTGATAGGGGATACATACGGACACCCGTCTTATTACCTGCTGGCGGAAGATCGGGAACAGGGTGAGGGGAAGGGTATCCTGGGGGTTCTTCCGCTTGTCCATATCAAAAGCCTTTTCTTCGGCAACACACTGGTGTCCATGCCTTTTCTCAACTACGGGGGTTTGCTCGCCGATGACGAGGAGACGGAAAAGCTGCTTTTCGACGAGGCGAGGAAGCTCGGGCGCCGGTTGGGGGTTGGCAATATAGAACTGAGACACATCTATCCGATTTCCTGGGCGAACGGCCAGGGTCTGGAGGCTTCGGCGAATGCCGCACTGCCTGAGCCGGCGACGCATAAGGTCCGGATGATGCTCGACTTGCCCGAATCGTCCGTGAAGCTCTTCGAGTCTTTCAAGTCGAAGCTTCGAAGCCAGGTCCGGAAACCGCAAAAAGAGGGGCTGGTCGCGCACATCGGCGGGGCGGAATTGCTGGATGATTACTACCAGGTGTTTTCCATCAACATGCGGGACCTGGGCAGCCCGGTGCATTCGAAAAAACTGTTTGAAAACATATTGAAGGAATTCGGCGGCAGTGTCCGGTTGGGTATCGTCAAATATAAAGAGGCTGCGACTGCCGCGGGCCTGATCTTCTGCTTCCGTGAGCTGGCCGAGATTATATGGGCGTCTTCCCTCCGGGAATACAACCACCTCAGCCCCAACATGCTTCTTTACTGGTCCTTTCTCGAGTATGTGACCGATGCCGGGTTCAGGCACTTTGACTTCGGGCGGTCGACGCCGAATGAGGGAACCTATAAATTCAAGGAGCAGTGGGGGGCAAAGCCGCAGACCCTGCACTGGTATGAAGATGGACAGCGCGATAAAGAAAATCACAGGAGTGAGAAAAAAGCCTACCGTTTCCGGCAGATAGGTGAGGAGATATGGCAGGCGATGCCGCTTTGCCTTGCAAATACATTAGGCCCGCTTCTTCGTAAAGGAATATCTCTGTAAAGAAGGCATCAAGAGGCGGCATTCGGAGCAGGGATGCGAAAAATATCTCAACGACTTCAAAAGGGTGAATGAATCGATGAAAAAAGGACTTGTGAGTGTTGTAATACCTACGTACAACCGCGCCAGGACGATCGAACGTGCCGTCGACAGTGTGCTGGAGCAGGATTACCCGGAGATTGAAGTTATTGTTGTGGATGACGGCTCGAAGGACAACACCGCTGAGTTGATGGCTAAACGGTATGGCGGGGAGCCGCGCGTTCGCTTTTTCCGCATACCGAACAGCGGTGTCTGCGGCGCGAGGAATCGAGGGCTTAAAGAAGTCAGAGGCGAATACGTGGCCATGCTGGATTCCGATGATTACTGGCTCCCGGGCAAGCTCTCGCTCCAAATTCGAGTGTTGGAGCGCTACCCGGAGCTCAGCATGGTATGGACCGATATGGATGCCATTGACACATCCGGAAATGTCGTATCTCGCAGGTACTTGCGTACAATGTATGGAACCTACCAGCTGTTTCCATCCCCTCTCGATTTGTTCGAAAAAGAGGAAATGATCGAAGGAAATATTACCTGCTACATGGGACGGATTGCCGATGCGCTGGTCCTGGGCAATCTTGTTCACACGTCGACTGTTGTGGCAAGAGCAAAAAGTATTTTTCAGGCCGGAGAATACGACCAATCGGTGCACCCCAGCGAAGATCAGGATTATTATTACCGAGTTTGCCGGACAGGTCCCGTCGGCCTGATCGACGTGGTGACCATTCAATATGAAATTGGCTCCGCAGACGCGGCGAGCGGAAGTCACCGCATGTACGAGCTTGCAACAAGTGCCATGAAGGTGTTTTACAGACTGAGAGAACGCAACGGAGACAATCAAAAAGTCCCGCAGAGTGTACTGAAACGTAAGGAAACCGACTTATACAAGTGGGTGGGGCATGCGTCCTTTCAAAAGGGACGATATGCGGATGCAAGGCGATACCTGATGAGACGGGTACTCCGCATTCCCTTTGATTATCAATCTCTTGCCTTACTCATGATAAGTTGCATGCCTTTCCCATCCGCCGTGATCCGGATGATAAAGTCAGTGGGCAATCGCGGGGTCGCATGACGACATCAAAATAAATGGCTCTGCCGCGCGATAATTGTTCAAGAATGATCAAGGGGTGGATTGATTGAAGACGGAGATTGTTACATCAATAAAAGAATTTGAGGCGATCCGGGATGATTGGAACAAGATACTCGAGGGATCCATATCCAATTCGATATTTCTGACGTGGGAATGGATGTATTCGTGGGCGGAGTGTTTTATCAATGAAAAACGCGAACTCTTTGTAGTCAAGGTGTATGATGACGGCAACAGGCTGGTAGGGATCGCGCCCTGGTATATCGAAAAGATAAAAATAGGGCCGGCAGCAATCAGGCAGGTCAGTTTTTTAGGCACGCCGGAGACGGCGTCCGATTACCTCGATGTGTTCACAGCAAGGGGAAGAGAAAGAGAAGTCAGCAGTTTTTTGTACGATGCTCTTTTCGGAGAGCTGGCAGGCAGCTGGGATTGCATCAGCCTGCAGGACACAAGAGCTGAATCTTTGTTTCTTTTGAGTTTCATGTACAAACATCGTCTCCAGGGAAGACATTTCGAGATCACGCAGGGGTCGTTCTGCCCGATCATATCTTTGCCGAAAACCGAGGAAGAATTTTTGTCTCAGATATCGTCGAGCAGGAGCAAGCGCTTCAGGCAGGATCTGAGAACGTTGAAGAAGACGGACACCGTTGAGATAAGAACGCACGTGGCTGACGATATTGAAGAAGCGGTGGACGGTTTTTTCAAGTTATACGCCGAGAAAACAGAGTGGGAAGGGAAAGACCTTCACAGGTTCATAAAGCGCTTCGTGGAAAACGCGGAAAACGGAAAATTCCTCCAGATCGACTTTCTCCTTGCAAATGAGAATACCATAGGCGGACTCCTGCATCTGAAGCACAACCATGCGCTGTCACTGTACCTGATGGCCGTGGACAAAGCATATAACCCGAGAATAAGCGCGGGCAACCTGCTTGTCGGCCTCTGCATCGTAAGGGCGATAGAAAATCAGTTCAGGGTTTACGATTTTCTCAAAGGGTACGAGGACTACAAATTCTACTGGACGAGCGAGGGCCGCACGACCCAGGCCGTGTTGATCGTTCAAAAGAAGACACTGCCGGTCATCCATATGATGAAGAGAATGGCAGAAAACGCCCTGAAGACGATACTGCGGTAGGATTTGGCAAAAAGCATTATGCACCTTGTGGTCACCATAGATACAGAGGAGGATAACTGGGGGCAATACTCGGCAGACTCTTTCAGTATTGAAAATATTAAAAAAATCCCGGCGCTTCAAGAGATGTTCGATGAATTCAGTGTCGTGCCCACCTATCTGGTCACCTACCCCGTCGCCACAAACAGGGAATCGGTCGAAATCCTGAAAGACATTCTTCAGCGGGGCAAATGCGAAATCGGGATGCACTGCCACCCTTGGAGCACACCGCCTTTTGATGAAGAACGGAATTCCTTTAACAGCATGCTCTGCAACCTTGAGCCTGCACTACAATATGAAAAAATGAGAGCGTTACACCGCATAATATACGATATGTTCGGTGAAACCCCAATCTCATTTAGGGCTGGAAGATGGGCGTATAGTAAAGATGTAATCCATAATTTAATTAAGTTGGGACACAGGGTGGACAGCTCAGTGTTTCCGTTAACGGACTGGAGCAATCATTTCGGACCTGACATGTCGCGTTATTCCTCAAAACCGTTTGCCTTTGAAACGTTGTGCCCGGTAGAAAGTGCTACGCTAGCAGAGAGGAGCAGTAAGCAACTTCTGGAGTTACCCGTTACTGTTGGTTTTTTGCAGCCCTGCGAGATGTTGTGTAACCATCTATACAAAATGTTGGAAAAGAGGCCACTTCGAGTAATCCCTTTGAGGGGAATATTCCGCAGACTCAATATTTTGAACAAAGTATATCTGACGCCTGAATTATCGGACGCGAGAAATATGATTCGACTTGCAGAGGTAATGATAAAAAGACGGGATTATAGTGTTCTCAATATGTTTTTTCACTCAACTTCTCTGAAACAAGGCCTAAGTCCATTTGTTAAGAGCGAAGAAGATGAAAGACTGTTTTGGCAAAGGATAAAAGACTTCCTGCAATATTCTAAGGAACGACGAATTCAACCAATAAAATTAAAAGAGACAGCGTCTTTGATTTCAGATGTGTCAATAATAAAAGCAGATATGAATGAAGCGAAATAAAGTAATGCTTCTCAGTCAATCCTTAAAGCGGGTTATACGATTATTCAGAAAGAGTTTAAGTAACCCGATTTTGGCCTGTCAAAGCAGTGCTGCGCTTGCGCGAGGCACTTTTTATATATTGTATTACAAACTAACACGGAGAAGCGTAAAAATAAAGTATCCTTTTTATGCGTATTATTCCGTCACAATAAGGGGACCGGGTACGGTCCGCATCGGGAGGAATTGTCATGTATATCCAAACCTAAGAGAAGGATTGAGGATATTAACGACCTCGAAGGAATCGCAAGTCTTAATTGGTAATAATTGCGCACTTGGCGGTGCAAAGATAAGGTGCAGCGGGACCGTCATCATTCAAGATGATGTTATGACTGCAAATGTGTTGATACAAGACAGCTGGTTTTTCCGATGTGCGGATGATCAGAAGGGGAATATAGTATTCGTAAGAGTAAGGCCGATATTCATAGGAAGGAATTCGTGGCTATCACTTAGATCGTGTGTCCTCGGAGGGAGCGTTATCAAGGCGGATTCTGTAGTCGCGGCAGGTGCGGTTACATGGGAGTATGAAGGGAAAGACTACAGTCTGTTGAGCGGTAATCCAGTAGAACTAAGTATACCAATTGAAAGAATGAAAAAGCTTCTGAAATGAGCATGAAAGAACTGTTGTCAAAAATCAAAAGTACCTATTATCGAATTAGATATTGCGCGTTAAATAGAAAGATATACTTTGGTAGAAATTTAAAAATATATGGTCGACTTGAAATCAAAGGAAAAGGCAGCGTAAGAATAGGCGATAACTGCAGCATAACGGGGATGCAGGGTGAAAGGGACGAAACAGTCACCTTGTATACTCATAGCAAACATGCGGTCATCGTAATTGGCACGAACGCGATGCTGTGTGGAACAAAAATTGGATGCATGCACGAGATAGAAATAGGAAACGATGTTTTAATAGAAGAAGCAAGCATACTAGATACTGACTTCCACAGTGTTGAGAGAGACAGAAGCAGTGTACTTAATGAAAAAAGAGATCATTGCAAAGTGCGAATAGGAAATGGAGTTGCTATTGGTGCGAAAAGCATCGTGATGAAAGGGGTTATAATTGGCGAAAATGCTATGGTAGGACCGGGGAGTATCGTGTGCAGATCTCTACCGCCAGGATGCATTGCACTTGGCAATCCTGCGAAAATAATAAGTAAATTAAATAGTTCATCGTGAAGAATTTATTTTCTGAACCGTATTTTGTTTTCTGTTCTTTGAAAACTAATGAAGGAGACTCGGCAGGGTGTCCCAGGTGTGAATCTACCCTATGCGGCAGCTCTCTGCACCCTGAGGTTCTGCTTTTCTTCACATCTGCAGTGCAGCGAGACGATCTTCTTGGTATTATTAATCAGTCCATAATAGTATAAACAATTTCTCGTGTGTGTGGTATAAGCGCGGCCATGAAAGAAATAGATGGCCGAAAGCTTAAGCACGATGTCCTGACAGAGCTTCGCAAACGCGCGGTAGCCAGTGTTCAAAACGGAGAGAGCCCAGAAGTGGTCGTGAGCACTCTGGGGTTCAGCCGTGCGTCGATTTACAATTTCCATTTGCCTTGTGGACCCGCAAGGCCATCGGCTCGTTGATTTACAAGAAATATGGAATCCGCTTGAGCGCCAATTCGGTGGGCCGTCTTCTGGCACAGCTGGGCATCACGGCCCAGAAGCCGCTGTGGAAGGCCTATCAGCAAGACCCGGAGCGCGTGCGCAAGTGGGTTCAAGAGGAATATCCCGCGATCGAAAAGGAAGCCAGGCAGATGAAAGCGGAGATCTGGGTAGTGTCAACTTTGTTGTGTAAATTTCCTGTAGGCAGCGTCCGTGTAGAACGGTAGCTGCTTATACGTTTTCCCCACAGGGTTTGCTCGCCAATGCAACTCCATCTTCAGCGAGATGAAAGCCAGAAGCCGATAACAGCCTGCCTCTCCGGGCAGGATCTCCATGGGACGCGTCCGTCGCCTGTACTCCTTGTGGAGCCGCTCGATGAGGTTGGTCGTTCGCAGCGACACCCAATGCTCGGTCGGGAAGTCGTAGAAGACCAAGCATGCCTCCAGGGAGCGCTCCAGGGCGGTCATGGCCGACGGGAACGCCTTTCCCCATTTCTCGCGGAACCGTTCAAAGGCCACGTGCGCATGCGCGCGCGACGGCGCATAGAACACATGCCGCAGGTCCGAAGCCACCTCGGCCTTGTGCGTCTGGGAGACCTTAGCGATGACGTTTCGGGCCACGTGGACCTGACAGCGCTGGGTCTTCGCCTCGGGGAACTCTTCCCGGTAGACCGTCTCGAGGCTCGTCAGCCCATCCATGATCCCGAGCTGCACCTGGGAAGCGTCGAGCCCGCGCTGCTTGAGGTCCCGGAAAAACTCCCGCCAGTTTGCCGCCGATTCCTTGCTGCCGGCCTGAAGCCCCACGACGAGCTTATGGCCCGTCTTAGTCACGCCGATGGCGACCAGCACCGGCGCGATCTCCACCTGCTTCAGGACGCGCATGCGGAAGTTGACGCCGTCGATGAAGAGATAGCGGATCGTCTCGGTCGAGAGATCCCGCAGGCGCCGCTTCTCCACGGCCTCGGCAAACTCCCGGTTGGCCTCGCTGACCTCGGTCGGCGCGATCCTGTGCCCCAGCAGCCGCAGCGAGATCGCCGAGAGGCTCCGGGTCGAGATGCCGCACAGAAACATCAAGCTCAGGTCGCGGCTGATCTCGTGCTCGTAGCGCCGATAACGGGGCAGGACCTGCGTCTGATACTGGCCCCGGCGAACGCGGGGGACCAGGACCCGAACATCGCCCACGCCCTTGATCGTGAAGCGTCGCGGGTAGCTGCCGTTTCGGTAGTTGCCCGCCGCTCCAACCCGCTGATAGCGCTCTCGGCCCAAGGCAGCCGTCAGCTCGGCCTGCATCAGGGCGTTGAGGTAGGCTGCGACCGATTCCCGAATGTCCGAACGAATCATTTCAAAGAGCTGTTCCGGTTTGGCATCAAGAGACTTGATAATCTCTTGAACTTCGGATACGGTAATCTCCAGTTTCACAGGCGCTTTCTCCTTTCTTGGTGGGTTTTGGGCAAAACCCTTGTAAAGGAAAAGCGCCTTTTTTACTACCCGGAAAATTTACACAAAGTATTTTACACTACCGAGATCTGGTTTGCAGACGAATCGGGTCTTCGCAGCGACTATCATGCGGGAACGACCTGGGGTGTCAAAGGGCATACGCCCGTGGTGAAGAGCACCGGTGCGCGATACCGCCTCAACATGATCAGTGCCGTGAATCGGCGCGGCGGGATGCGGTTCATGATCGAAGAGAAAGGGGTGAATGCCGATGTCATTTGCCGCTTTTTGGACCGTCTGATGGCGGGAAGCAAAGCCCCCGTCTTTTTGATCTGGGATGGTCATCCGGTGCACAAATCCGGACAAGTCAAGAAGACGGTCGAGAGCTACGAAGGCAAGCTGCGCTTGTATCTGCTCCCCGGGTATAGTCCGGAGTTGAATCCCGGCGAAGGGGTCTGGCGGGAAGTCAAATCGCACCGGCTCGGCCGTGCCGGCATCTTCTCCTTTGCCGACATGAAATCCAAGGCGCTCGGGGCCCTTCGCTCCTTGCTGCGGCGGCCGGTTCCGTCGTGAATAGGAGCGTGCCTGAGGGGAGAGCTGTAGCGGGCAACCCCGCACGGCCCTATACGACATATGCCGAGATTCTTGAAAGAGTGGGCAGCGAAGCTCGGGATGAAAATATTTTTGATTTCGGGGATATCGAAACGGGAAGCCTGACAGCGAAGGTCATAAAAGAAAGAATAGACAGGGACGGGATTGCATTTGTTAAAACCGTGCCGAGCAACGATCCCTTTTATGTCAATACGGATATGGAAGAAATGAGAAAGAATGCGATGACGGCATATCTTAGATTCAAAGATTTAATGCAGAACATGAGGCAGGATAAAGAAAATAAAAAAATGTGATAACTGCATCGAGAAGGATTTTTGTATTCAATGTATATTTTCCAGTGAGAAGATGACTTATATGGTGCGTGAGAAGAATATTTTGATGATATGCTATTACTATCCACCTATATCTGATGTTGGTGCAAAGAGGAGTGTAGCATTCTCTAAATATCTGGCCAAGCACGGTTGGACTCCTTATGTCCTAAGTGTTCGAAACCCGGATCGAACATATTGCAACGTCGGGAATGATTCTGCTCCAACTGGTGTTCCAGTATCATACTCCTATTCCATTTTTAATGTGTACAAACTATTTGGCAAGATGAACGGGGTTTTATCGAGAATGTTGAAGCCATTAAGAATCAATTTAAAGAGAAACTACTTTTACGATATTTTCTGTGTTCCTGATCACTTTTTCGGTTGGATACCGCTAACTATAATTACTGGACTCAGTTTAATCAAAAATCACAATATAGACATGATCTATGTCTCGTGTACCCCTTTCAGTTCAGCGGCAATTGGAGTTGCATTGAAGCTGATTACAAAAAAACCACTTATAATCGATTTCAGGGATCCTTTTACCTTCGAGATGCAAACAAGAACGGCAATTCCTCAGTATCGGAAAAAGATTGATGTTTATTATGAGACGGCAGTTTTAAGAAAATGCGATCTTTTTATCGTAACAACTGATGAGACAAAGAAAGGCTACTTGGATAAGTATCCTTTTCTTAAAAACAAGGTACACACGATACACAATGGCTTTGACAGTGTGTGGTTAGATGATGCAACGAAAGGGGAGCAGCATGATAAGTTTTCCATATTTTATGGAGGTAATCTCTATCTCGATCAAGGTCGCTTTTCATCCTTCTTTGAGGCGTTGGCATTATTGAAGTGTGAAAATAAAATAGACCGGGACTCGTTCCAATTTCTGTATAACGGCGGTCAGCATGGTGTTGTCAACAGCATGGCTCGCAAATACGGCATAGAAGAGCTTGTTGTAACGAATGACAACATACCATTCAAGGATAATTTAAAAATGAATTTAAAATCGCACCTGCAGTTACTCAGAATTGCGAAACCGATGATAAGTACCAAATTATATGAAGGCATAGCGCTGAACATTCCATTTTTGGCTACGATTCCACCAGGAGAGGTTGAAGAAATTATCCGTCGTTATAGTCCGAGCTCATATATAGTTACTGAAGATTCTGCTGATATGATTGCTGAAGCAATAGAGGATGCTAAGAGAAAGTATGAAAGTCGTTCGATTGTGAACAATCGAGTCGCTGAATTCCTTGAGCAGTTTTCAAGGGAGAACCTTACATTAAAGCTGATCAAGATTATGGAGGAAAATCTGAATCGTCATGTCGCGTAAAATCAAATTATTGAATGTAGTCGGTGCAAGACCAAACTTCATGAAAATGGCTCCTCTGATAAGGGAGATGAATAAAAAAAGAGATAGGATTGAGCATATTCTTATACATACGGGACAACACTACGACAATGACATGTCTGGCAATTTTATAGATCAGTTAGGTATGCCAAGGCCAAAAATCAATCTTGGCGTAGGTTCAGGGTCTCATGCCGAACAAACTGCAAAAATCATGATTGCGTTTGAGAAGGCCATCATAGAACATCGCCCAGATCTAGTAGTGGTTGTCGGTGACGTAAACTCAACCATAGCTTGCGCTTTAGTGGCATCCAAGATGGGTGTTAGGATAGCACATGTTGAGGCGGGACTTCGCAGTTTTGATAGAAACATGCCTGAGGAAATAAATCGTGTATTAACAGATGCACTTTCAGATTATTTATTTACAACAGAAAAAAGCGCGCATGTGAATCTACAAAATGAAGGTATAGCAAAAGAAAAAATATTTTTTGTCGGTAATGTAATGATCGACACTTTAGTTCATTCTCTCGAAAAAATACGGGATTGGGAACTGCCATTCAGGGGTGTTGAAGAAAATAAATACGCAGTAGTAACCCTGCACCGTCCTTCCAATGTAGACCATCCTGGAACTCTTGCAAATATTCTCGAAGCATTCTGCGCCATTAACGAAAAAATTGCCTTGATACTTGCATTGCATCCAAGGACGTTAAAAAATATCGAACTTTTTGGAATGAGTGACAAACTCAATGTCATTAGAGGCAGAGGAATAGTGGTAGGCCCAATAGGTTATCTTGAGATGCTCAAGCTGACCAAGTCTGCTAAATTCGTGATAACGGATTCAGGTGGTCTTCAGGAAGAAACAACATACTTGGGAATACCTTGTATTACAATGAGAGAAAACACAGAGAGACCAATAACTATAACCTGTGGGACCAACATACTGGTGGGCAAAGATACAAATGCTCTTTCCGCTAATTGTGACGAGATTCTTCGCGGAAGGTTCAAGACGGGTTCTATACCGGAGTTATGGGATGGAAAAGCTTCAGAACGCATTATCGATAAACTTTTGTCTGCGAAGTATTAGTCTAATCGCAGAAATTAGACAATCGAGCAAACGATTCATTGGAACACGGATAGATATCCAACACAGAATGTAAGAATTCTTCATCACGGTGATAGGGCGTATTGATACAATAACTCATGGTGTCTGACGGAAGTTCTTTTAAAAGCAGAGTTCTTAAGGGTTTCGCCTGGTTGAGCGCAGGTACTTTTGTTGGTCAGTTAGTAACCTGGCTTTCGACCATATATGTCATAAGGCTGCTGTCACCTTCAGACTACGGTATGATGGCGATGGCCGGTAGCTTTATGGCATTGATGGCAATGATGAATGATCTTGGTTTTAGTGCTGCTATCATACAGAAAAATGTCATCGAAGATGAAGAATTACATCAAATCTTTACTGTTGTCTTTCTAACAGGTCTTTTCGCTTTTATCCTCAGCTGGTTGATCACACCCATTGTAGCATGGTTTTACGGTGAAGGTCGATTAGAACCCCTGATCAGATTCATGAGTTTAAATTTCATTTTATCAGCCTTGTTTATGGTCCCTCAGTCACTCTTGGTCCGCGAGATGAATTTTCGAGACAAGGCAAGGGTAGACATCATTTCGCGTATGATCAGCTCCGTTTTGACTCTTGTCCTTGCGATATTGTCATTTGGTGTATGGGCCCTGGCTATCGGAGAGGTATGTTCTTACGCAGTGAGAGCCGTTGGGTTTAACATCGCACGTGCCGGCTATCTGAAACCTGTTATGGGGCTCAAAGGGGCAACAAAGAACCTGAAATTCGGGTTATCGATCACGGCGGATAGATTCCTCTATTTCCTGTTCTCGCAATCAGATATAGTTATTGCAGGTAAATTTCTCGGAAAGGATCCTCTGGGCATATACGCGATAGCGTTGAATTTGGCGTCAATTCCTTCTGAAAAAGTGTTGCCGCTGATAACCCAGGTTTCTTTCACCGCGTATTCTCGGATTCAGGAAGATATTGAACGGATAAAAAGAAACCTTTTGAAAACGGTGCGCGCAGTGGGGTTCTTCGCGTTCCCTCTTTTCTTTGGTATGGCAGCCGCAGCCCCTGAAGGAATTTCCCTTATTTTAGGCCCAAAGTGGGAAAGCCTCATTGTTCCTTTTCAGCTTCTGTGCTTGGTTATTCCCGTCAAAGCCTTGAGTTATCTTCTGCCACCTGCGATATTTGCTATTGGGAAGCCTATGATAAATGTGGTCAATATGGCAATTTCTTGCGTCATCATGGGTGTAGGATTCCTTGTCGGTGTGAATTTTGGTATTTTAGGCCTTTGCATGGTATGGATTCTAGTTTTCCCGATAGTATTTCTCATAACAACCATGAGATCTTTAAAGGGCATAACGCTGCCTTTTAAAGACTTCGCCGCTGAAATTGTATTTCCATTTACTGCCGGTACATCAATGTTACTTTCCCTTCTCATGCTCAGAGCGTCAGCGGTCATGAATCTCAGCCCTTTAAGCTCTCTGCTCATATATGTAATCACTGGTGCGGCTATATATTCGATCTTGGTGGTCGCATTTCGGGCTTCTGCTTTTCAAGAGTTTAAAGTGATGCTTAAAGGTTAAATCGGCGTACAGAAGGATAATTTATAGAATGTGTGGCATACTTGCTGTTGCGAATCTTAATCAAAGAAGTTTGGATGCAACAAATGTTTTGCGTATGCGGGACACAATGCGGCATCGGGGACCCGACGATGCTGGGTTATATCATGATGACCAAGTCACGCTCGCGCATCGCAGATTATCAATCATCGATCTGTCGGAGTCTGGACACCAGCCTATGTCAAATGAGGATGGTAGTATATGGCTCATCTTTAATGGAACGATATATAATTATCTTGAATTGTGCTCTCGGCTCAAGAATAAAGGACATATTCTTTCATCAACGTCCGACACAGAAGTGATCATACATCAGTACGAGGAAGACGGGGAGAGCTGCTTACGTAAATTCAACGGCATGTTTTCCTTTGTTTTATGGGACAAAAGAATCAGAAAACTGTTTGCGGCCAGGGACCGGGCCGGGATAAAACCTTTATATTATTACATAGATGACAAGAAGTTGATATTGGCTTCGGAGATAAAGGCTATTATCGAAGATCCAAGTGTTCCACGGGAGCCAGATTATCAGGCGATCTCCGATTACTTTTTTGCCGGTAGGGCGCTGGCCGGTAAAACGGTATTCAAAACTATCAAGGAAGTTATGCCTGGCCACTATCTGACATTAGATATGAGCAACAAGAACTTTCGGCTCAGAAAGTATTGGGACCTCGTATTTGATTACAATAGATCAAGAGAGATTGACGAAACGCGAGAGGAGTTATTCCATTTATTGGATGATGCTGTGAAGCTGCATTGTCTAAGCGATGTGCCGGTAGGTTGTCATCTGAGTGGAGGTATTGACAGCAGCAGCGTGGTAGGTTTTGCCTCGCGTCATTGTGAATCTTTGCAAACGTTTTCCATAAAATTTTCGGACGATCCACATATAGATGAGACCCCCCATGCTAAGGCTGTCGCTCAATATGTAGGTGCGGAATACAATGAAAATACACCACCTGCTATTGATATTACCCGATTTTTACCGTTTCTCATATGGCATATGGATGTTCCGATGGCGACTGAGGGAGGTTTTGCATACTATACCTGCTCGCGCTTTGTGTCAAAACATGTGAAGGTCGTGCTGACTGGGCACGGAGGTGATGAAGTCTTTGCGGGCTATCCAGCTCAATTTCAAGCTTCTTTTGATTCTATGGATATGTTTGACGTACATTCAGATCCTGACAGATCCGGGCAGCGATCATTTTATAGAAGGCTCGGTTTGCTGTTGGCCTCGCGAAGTCCACGCAGAGCGTATGAAGCATTCAAGAAAAGACTGATCGGGAAAGCATTATCACTCGAGGACAAATGGATTCAACTGCACTGCGGCTCCGAACCTCGTGATAGTGGATTATTTTGCGACTCTTTTATTGAAATATTAGATGGATATACCCCCAAAGATAGTTATGTTGAACCGTTTAAGGAAGTAGCATACGCCAGCACTCTGGACAAATGTCTCTATCATGACCTTCGTCTTTACTTGCCAGGATTGTTGCATTTAGAAGACAGGGCCAGCATGGCTGTATCGATAGAGTCAAGAGTACCGCTGCTTGATTATCGCATCATTGAATACCTTGCGACTGTCCCTCCGGAGCAAAAGGTGAAGAACCTAATACCAAAGTACCTTCTGCGGGAGGTATCCTCAAACTTACTGCCGCAATCCATAGTTGAAAGGAGGGATAAAAAGCCATTTCCGGTCCCCGCTAAATTCTGGTCTGACAAAAATGTAAGAAATACAATAGACGAGGTTCTGCTGTCAAAAGAGAGTCTGGATCGAGGGATCATACTGCCCGAGATTTTGAAAAGAGCGTGTGCGAGAGATGATCTGAGTCTGCCGTTATGGCAGCTTCTGAATCTCGAGCTCTGGTTCAAGCTTTTTGTTGATAGAAATCCGTCATGGATTGATGCAGCGCAATTATCGACTTGAGCAGAGCATCTTTGTCAATTATAAACCCCTGTACAGTTAGAAACGGTTCTGTTGTCCTCCTTAGGAAGTACTTTTATTGTGAAAAACTCCTTAGTCGATGAGAAGGCTGACTGCACCTTTTTTAATCAAGCCTGTTTGGGTATATTCCAACTTTTACAAGTTATAGATACGCAGTCACAGTGTATTTGACATTCTGTGTTCCTTGTATGAAACTGGCACCAGTGAGAACCAAAAGCGAAAGTGTTCTGAGTATTCCTATACTTGCACTTTCAATTTACATAGTCTTCACGTTTTTCCCTGCCGCGTACACATTCGTCCCGTCTTTAGGGGAAATAAGAATAGTATTGATCTCGGGTGCTGTTTTATTGATAGGCTATATATTGACGGCTGGAAAATATAAGAATATTGACGCATGGAAAAATTCGACTGTTATTGCAATGCTCGGTTATTTTAGTGCAATCATGCTTAGCATATTTGTGTCCTACGATCGCGGCTCTACTCTTCAAATAATAGAAGCCAATATCAAGTATCTGTGTGTCATGTTGGTCATGGTAAAGATTATTGATAGTGAGAAAAGAGAAGATTTAATTTTGGCTATCTTCACAATTTGCGGGATAGGCATGTCAGTTATAACGATAGTAAACTATGGTATCTATGGAAATACGCTCGTTCAGGGTGAGATTGTAAGTAACCGGGCTATAGCATTGGAAAGAGGATTATTCGGAGACCCAAATGATCTTGCAATGTTGCTCAACGTAACACTTCCATTCACGTTGTATTACTGTTTGACAGCTAAATACAAAATATTTTCCATCCTTGGTATAATCGTAACAGTATGCGCTGTTATGCTTACCTATTCGAGGGGCGGATTTTTAGGGTTGTGTGCGGTAACGATAGGTTTTCTGATGCTGAAAGGGGATAAGAGGGGACGTTACATTATACTCATCGTGATAGCGGTGGCACTCTTCTGGTCACTTGCACCTGATAGTTACATGAATAGAATCATGTCAATTACTAAGGAGGCGCGGGTTGATGAAAATACGGGCGAGTACCCTGGTCGTCTTCAGGCTTGGATTGAGCTTCTACCGGCGGGAATGAAAAATCCGATATTGGGTGTCGGGGCCGGATGCAGCCATTATGTGGCTGGACGTGAAATTGGTGATTGGCATTCTATGCATAATTCTTTTCTACAGGTATTTCTGGAAACAGGTTTAATAGGCTTCATTTTTTATGCGTGCGTATTTTTATCGCAATACAAGCAATATCGTCATTTTAAACGCAAATACAGTAACGTGTTCAACATTAACATTGAACGTTTCAAGTTCACACTGTTAAGCCTTTTGGCCGTCGCAGTAACGGCCTTTTTCCTTCCACAAGCATACTCTCCAATCCTATATTTTATATCCGGTGTTTCTGTCATCAATGCAGAATTATGCAACTTGCCGACGAAGCAATAAAGAATCAGCATTATAAAAGGGTATTACCAGGACTTTATTTACTATGGATAATAGTGGCAGTCTTTGTCTTATTATCTACTGTGAGTGATTGTATTTTTGATGTCTTGCTATGCTTAGCGCTATTTTTAGCAATTCCGATGTGGGGACATATCATTATGCTCCCTATATATTACAAGTATGGGTTATTGCTCGAGGGGTTTGTCTGGGGCAGCGTGTCGGGTCTTGCTCTTTCACCTCTTATTACTGCAGTGGTTGTTTACAATTGGGGATGGAACATAACATTAATATTCATGGTGATATTTGTCATCCCTTGTGTGTTATTCATTACTCGTTACGTTAGACAATTGCACGGTAATGCATATCCCCAGGGTTCAGTCATTGCGAGTGGTATCGTATTACCGATAGGACTTATTATTGTTACCATATTTTTTTATTACCCATTCAAAAACCTGGGTGCACTCGTCGGCGATAAGTATCTATATGCATGGCTTTTTGGGCATGATTTCATAAACAGGATGGTACATGTCGATAGTCTGAGTCGGGGCGTGCCGCTGCAAGGCTTTTTTTTCGCAGGTGAAAAACTGAGCTACTATTGGCTGGCATATGTATATCCTGCGTTCATACACAATATAAGTGCAATAAAGCTCAATATAAAGCAAATTCTCCAGATCACCCAAATATTTTACACTATTTTAACTGTGGCCGCCTTAATACTTTTTTTAAAAAGTATCATCGGTGAAAAGAAGAATCTGATGTTGGTGACATTACTTGCTTTATGTTGCTATAGTTATGTTGGGTTATATAATGTCGGATTAAAATTTTATGTTTGGACTACAGAGCAAGCTTCGGTGGAGTTTTTTGGTTATAATTTAGATAATTATTCAGGTTTTTCACATAGCTTTTACAGATTCTTTCTCGTTGAACCTCAGGGCACTTTGGCGATAGCTGTCATATTGTTGATTCTATCATTATACCGTCGAGAAGGATCATTATATAAGTTCGGAGCTATGGGGTTACTTTTGGGGCTGCTTTTCGGTATAGAAGCGTCGAATGGTATTATACTCTTTGCATGGTTTTTGATTACGGGTGTGTTTGCTATTTATAAAAAATCTAACGCAAGATTTACAATCGGGATAAATCATTTATTTGCAGTTTTATTTGCTGCTTTCATATATGGAGTATTCTTTTCAATACAGATGTATGATTTTCAAACGGGAAGTAAAGCACTTCAATTGGCAACTAATAAGATTGCTATTCTTTCTGGACCATTTTATTTTTTAATAACATACGGACCGCTGCTTATATTCGGTATTATGGGGTCCGTGGTATATTTTAAGAATGACGATAAGGAAAATGATTGCATTGGTAGTTATTGCATTCTTTTATTAGTAGGCCTTGTCTTTACTTTTTTTATACAAAATCCGACGGAGCCGCATTTCGGTCTTTTTAAGGCAGCAAGAATATTGCCTCTTGGTTTGCTGGTGTTGTCGGCTTTTTATTTGGATAATATGACAAAATTCAAAACTTCAATATCTTTCGCTATCGGTGTTATGCTGCTGGCTATACCCACATTGATAACAGATAATTACATTGCTTCCAATATATCAAAGCCATCTACTTATGTTCGAAAATCGGATATGAAGGCTGCCGAGTGGATAAAAAATAATTTACCACATAATGCGATAGTTCAGGCAGAACCGAATTATCCAGAAAGTGATGGCGTGACGGCACCAAAGTACGCATATAGTTTAATACCGATATTCGCGGAAAGAAAAACAGCGATTGGTGAATGGAAGGTGTCAAGCCAAGAGCACGGAAAGCCAGATGAAGTAGGAGAGCGATTTCATGATATTAAAAAAATGTATCTGACAAAAGATAGTAATGAAGCCATTTCAATAATAAGAAAGTATAATATTGATTATGTATATGTAGGCGAACTTGAAAAAATAATTTATGGGTCTGGAATAAATAAGTTTGCAAATATAAAATATTTCACCAACATACATTCTGATAGCGGTGTAAACATATATAATATCAGTAGTGTCACAACGTTAGCTGAATAAGTTCATCTCGTTTTCAAAATGGGTGTTTTGTTCTCTGATATCCATAAGAGTAAGTGCCTGCAAAAGCGTCATTTTCTCGAAGAGAGTGATGCTCAAAATCTGTAGAACCGAGTAGAGATTCCGCTAGAGCCTGAGTTGTTTTTTGATGATAGCCACGAGAACAGAGATGGAAATCGCGACCCAGATCTGAGTATTCGTGGCATTTTCTGACGTGCCGTAAAAGATGAGTAGGGCAAAGACCGTGCATAGATATTGGTCCCAGCATGAAAAGCCTTTGATCTTGTAATTTCTATTGTAGCGTTCGACGCACTGGCGAAACTTGTAAGCGGGCAGGAAGCCCATCCGTTGAGAGAATATGGTTCTTCCAGCATTCAACGGCCATCTCCTCGCATAGGAATGCGCGAGTATGGCATTTTGGGAAAATGGATTTCAAACCGATAAATGAGAAATCAGCTAATATGCTTATTGTTTTCAAATAGAAACACCGTGTCTTAAATAAAACGTTGGTACACTACTGATATGGAATAGAAGTATAGAATCGCTGGTGATACTTGGTGTATCAACAAATAAAACGTAGAATACTTGTCATGCCTGGAGTATCCGTAACGACTGCATTGTATCCAACCGAGTTATAATTCTTGGTAAAGCACCATCAAAAAAGCCCATAAAGTAAATTAGGTGACGCAAAGGAATTTATTTATGGCGTTGCATCAAGTCGCTTAGATAAACTAGTTGTTCTGTTGCGACCATCTGGGGGATATTGTGTAAGCTTACATTAAGTTCAAGTGAGGGTGATAATGAATATGAATATAAAATCATCGAGTTCTTCAGGTATTATACGCACGGACAAATCTCCTATTGTCATTCTTGGTGGCGGGATTTCAGGGCTGACAGCGGCACAAGCTATCAAACGCCGTGGGAGAGACTATATAATTTTGGAGAGATGCCCAACAATCGGTGGTTTGACGCGTAGCATAAACGTATCTGAATTTTGTTTTGACTACACTGGACACTTTCTTCACCTATCACATTATTCATCACCCGAGGATTTGCCGTATGCATCTCTGGATCAGACAGAGTGGCATAAGATCACCAGAAACTCATATTGTTTTGTGGCAGGTAAATTGATCCCGGCACCTATTCAATATAATATTGGAAAATTGCCTGAGCCGATTCGCAAGGCTTGTGTGGACTCTTACGAATTAAGGACAATACTACAGTCAGAAGAAAACAGGAGTTTCCGTGACTTTATCATTAGCGGGTTCGGCCAGGAGTTAGCAGATATTTTTCTTATACCCCAAAATGAGAAAACAATGAGTGTATCGCTAAACAGATTATCCGAGAGAGCTATAAGACGTTTCTTCCCTCTGCCGGATGAGGAAAGAATTCATGCGGGTATTCGTGGAGAGGCTTCAACATATGAATATAACACAACATTCTGGTATCCACGAACAGGTGGCATCGAGAAACTCGTTCACGGACTATCGCAGGGATTGAGAAACATTATGATAAATGAAGAGATCACCCGGATAGACTTAAAAGGGAAAACAGTGACTACAAAATCAAATAGAATTATATCGTACAGCCATCTGCTTTCAAGCATTCCTCTCCCAAGTCTATGTCGCATGTGTTCGGACAAGAAACTTCAAAAACAAGCGGAATATCTTAGTTGTGGTTCAACCATCTGTATCAACATCGGGTTACGCGGACCCGTTCCCTTGGCACTTAAGGGTATTCACTGGATATATGTGCCCGATCGTAATATACCTTTCTATCGTGTAGGTTGTTATAGCAATATCAGCGAAGGAACATGTGCAATTGGACACCACTCTCTCTATGTCGAAGTGGGTGTTGAAGCTGGGGAGATTTACGATGCCGAGAACATAGATCAACTACAGTCCAGCGTATTTAGAACCCTCAGGGATCTCGGTTGGTTAGATCCTGAATTAGTAATTTGTACGACCATTAATATTATTGATTGCAGCTACGTGCATATGACACCTGAACGAGAAGAACTGATTGACAGTATTGTTAGCCATTTAAAAGACGGAGATGTAAGATTAATCGGGCGCTATGGGCAGTGGGATTATATAAGTATGGAAGATTGCATACGGTCGGCAATTAATGTCGTTGAGGAGATTTTGTCATGATATACAGCATTGTCATTCCTGCGCATAACGAGGCCGCGAACCTTGAGCGGTTTGTTTCCAGATTCATTGATACCCTTGTAACTTCATACTCGCATGTAGTGTTCGAGGTGATAATCGTGGAGAACGGAAGCACTGATGATACTATTCTGTGCGCAGACCGATTGAAAAACAAGTATCCGGGAATAGTATCGGTGCTTCACAATAAGCGCGGGAGTTATGGTGAGGCAATTAAACGAGGTATGCAGAATAGCAACGGTGAATACCTTTCTATTCTCGAATGCGACGTGCTGGATGTTGAATTTGTAAAGCATTCTATTTCATTATTCGAAAAAGGGCATACGAGGTTCATCGTTGCATCGAAAAATCATCCTGATTCAGTTGACCGGAGACCTTTGAAACGGCGTGTACTTACTTACATTTTTAATAAATTACTTAAACTTGCATTTTCCTATCCTGGTACGGACACACACGGGCTTAAGAGCATAGAAACTAGCCTTGCCAAAGACTTGTGCCGAAAAGCGGTTACCACTGATGAGATATTCCAGACAGAAATAGTATTAATTGCCTGGAGACTCGGCATAGATATTATCGAACTGCCGATTCAAATTGAGGAAGTAAGATCTACACCCGTTTCAATCAAAAGACGGGTACCCATGGTGCTTGATCTCATGCGCCAGTTGCGAGTTTCTTTAAAACGTTTCCCCGTAGGTGGGAGTCCTAGCGGTATACGGTAAGAATGTACAAAACATGCGTTCTGTAGAAGGTGATAGTGTAGGCTTTATGGAAAACATAGTGAAACAGGTTTTAATTCTATGCGGTAAAAGTACTATTGCACTCGGTATTCTGTATTGGTTGGTACGGAATGATTATCTCGATCTGCGCTTGCTCATGAATATTAGCTGGTCCGTAAGAACCGTCGGAATACTTGCCGGTGCTGTTTCGCTTATCATTGTGGCTATCCTGTTGTTATCATGGAGATTACATTATCTATTGCAGCAGCAGAGCGTTTACGTCTCCGTACGCGAGGCAACTTCATTCACATTGATAGGTGCATTATTTGGCAGCATTTTGCCTGGACTGATATCTGGGGACATTATTAAGGCTATTTATCTCTGTGGTAGTGCGACAAATCAACGTAGCAAATCTGTCTCTGTTGTAATAATCGACCGTATTATCGGGATGTATAGTCTCATACTACTAGGCGGTATTGCAAGTATGGCATCTCAATTGAGTGCTATTTCCGCTGCTCCGGCGGGTCTACTAATGGTGTTATCAGGATCTGCGCTTGCTGCTACGGTAGGTTTATTCGCAATGATTCTAATAACCAAAACAGAGCTATACTTCAGAATTACTAAAATGTTACCCAGAAGATTGGGTAATCTTGTTAGTGCATTTGCCATGTCCTGTAGGTGCTCTCGTGTAATTCTTGTAGCTATCTGCATATCGCTTATAAGCCATGGAATGGTTGTGCTCTGCTTTTATGCAATGGCGCTTTTGCTCGGTGATGCGTTGACTCTTACAACACACTTTGTAGTGAATCCCTTGGCCATGGCAATGAATGTAATTCCTCTTACTCCAGGTGGCATTGGAATCACCGAGGGGGCTTTCGCATATCTATACAATTGGTGCGGTTCCCAGCAGGGAGCAGCAATCGGGCTTATGGGAAGACTTGTTCAATATTTTGTATTCAGCGTTGGTGGAATAGCTGCGATATTGTCGATAAGACTTAATATCAGAAATCTGGTTACAGCTTCGTTGACAGACAATTGAAGTAGAACCCAGCATGGCAGAACAGGTTGCGAAAGACTTTAGGAACATGCGAGAATTTTGATATGGGAATGGGTATCGTTTGTGGGATGGGCCATTGAAGGATTTACGGGAAGCTGATCGATTCTAATTTTTTTTTATATTTATTCCCTACCGGGTAAATACCCCACAGCTTGCTGCGAGGTAGTTCATTTTGCCCATCCCGAAAAAAATCAAGAGTAAAGAGTTTCAATGTATTTAAAAAAATTGTTAGCGACGACCAGTAATTTCAAACAGACTGCTTATCACCATTATGGTCACTCGCCTCTAAGTCTTCTGAAATTTATGTACTATAGTGGCGTAAGAATTAATACCTTCATAGTATATGAAAATGACCTTACAAAGGAATTGTGCGAACATAACCTCGATAGCGATTTTAGGGTTGTAAAGCCAACAATGGAAGAATTGGAAAAAATAAGATCAGGGATGGATCTCCCAAGAGAGTTTTACTATGACAGGATTTATAACGCGAAAACATGTTATCTGGCTCTCAAAGATGATAAAGTTGCCTACATCCACTGGGTGTTTTTTAATGGCGATTACAGCAGATTCCTTATTTTGAGGGATGGGATTGCAGAATTAAATTATAATACAACAGTGCCGGAATTCAGGGGAGGCTGGCTTTCTGCAAAGATGATGGCATATATCTCAAAGGACTTGCAGGAAGAAGGTTATAAAAAAGTCATGGGTGTAATACACGAATTTAATATCCCGTCGATAAAATGCATAAAGAGGGCTGGATTTGTTGAGGTAGCGAGAATAAGAGCCCCGGGTCCTTTTAACAGGAAGTTGGCTGTTTGAAACGATGAGAAAGATTGCGTATATTTTAACACCTGTCGAATACGGAGGTTCTGAGAAAGTCAACCTGGTATTTCTAAAAAATGTGAACCGGGAGCGCTATGACGTTCATCCAATTATTCTAATTAGACCATGGGAGAACGACAATACATTCGTCAAAGCATTAAATGATATGGGATATGCCAGCAGGGTGATTCCAGTGGCTAAAAGGCCTGTAAGTGAAGGCCGAGATTATTTCAGGGTGTTGAGATGCCTGTCTATACTTCATGGAATATTATCAAAGGAAAAATTCGATATTGTTCACACCCATGGCTATTTCGCGGATATTATTGGCAGTGTAACAAGTCATCTACATAACGTCCCTCATATTGCGACCTGTCATGGATTCATATCGAATGACGTAAGGCTTAAGATTTATAATATAATTGATAAGTTATTGCTGCGTTACTGCGCGAAAGTGATTGCCGTATCCGAGGAGATTAAGATTAATTTAGTGAAGAGCGGAATAAACGAAGAAAAGATTGTAAATATTCAAAATGCAGTAAAAAACACATTATCCGCGTCACAACTTCAATGTCTAAGAGAAGAAAAAAGGAAGCAACTATCAATTGAGAAGGATGAATTTGTTGTTGGCTATGCGGGAAGGTTAAGCAAAGAAAAGGGTCTTTGTTATTTAATAAGGGCAGGCGTTTTGTTGAATCAAAGAATTAGAAATTTCAAAATTATAATAATGGGAGATGGACCTGAAAGAAGAGCATTAGAATATACGGTAGCGCAGGAAGGGCTCCAAGAAACCGTCATTTTCACTGGATTCGTAACTGATGTTGAAGAATGGCTGCCCGCTATGGATATATTTGTATTACCTTCTCTATCTGAGGGCACTCCTATGGCATTGCTTGAAGCCATGAGTAAAGGAAGACCGGTAATAGCCAGTAGAGTTGGCGGTGTCCCCATGGTAGTTGACGATAACATTACCGGCTTTCTCGTTGAACCCGGCAATAGTGCAGCAATTGCAGAAAAAATAAGATATATAAAAGAAAATGAAGAAATACGAAATAAAATGAGTATGGAAGTATCTAAGGCTGTTAAAATTCGGTTCGATGTTCGTGATTGGTGTCAAAGAATTGAAAAAGAATATGACGATATTCTGAAAAGGAAATGCAATTCATGAATACTAATTATAGAAAAAAGAAATTAAAGATTCTTTTTTTGTCTAACAGAGGGCTTCTTCCAATCAAAGACGGCCATACACGCAGAAGCTTCAATATTTTGAAGGGGATGGCGAAGGTCCACAGAGTACACTATTTGTCTTTATACGAACAAAGTGAAGAAATTGACCCCATTAATATTGGGCACCTTGAAAGCATTTGTGAGAAAGTAGAATTTTATCCCGCACCTTTGAAATCAATAAGTATTCAGATGATTTCACGCATTGTACGGAGCCTCTTTTCATTGGATCCATACAGTCTATGGAGGCACTATTCAACACCATTCTCGAGAAGAGTCTCTGAACTAGTATTGGTGAACAAATATGACATTGTACACTGCGACATTTTGCCGCTTGCCTACACTGTCAGAAGAATAAATGGAGTTATGCGAACGATAACGGATCACGATGTCAGTTATCTGAAATGCGAAAGTATGGGGAAGAAAAGTGATAGAATGATCCTAAAATTATTCCTTAACGTTGAATCAGTCAAATTGAAAAGATTGGAAAGCACAATCTTCAAGCAGGTAGATTATGGGGTTGTCGTCTCTGAGCACGACAAGAACATTCTAGAGAAGCTGTGTCCGGAGGGACGGTTTATAGTAATCGAGAACGGAGTGGATGTTGCAGTATTTCAACCTGACAATAGTATGATAGAGCCAGAGAAACTCATTTGGTTAGGGGGTTTTGATCATTACCCTAATGAACAGGGGATTAACTATTTTATTGAAGAAATTTATCCGGATATAAAGAAAAAGCTTCCAACTGTCAAATTGGACATAGTTGGAGGAGGAGTAAAGGAAAAATTGCTCAGAATGACTCACGACGATCCGTCAATAAACGTAATGGGTTATGTTGATGACCCACTGCCAATCATGCAGAAAGCTGCAGTGTTTGTAGTGCCGATTTTAAGTGGAGGAGGTACCCGCCTAAAAGTATTGGAAGCGATGTCGGCGGGTAAGGCCATTGTTACGACAAGTATTGGATGCGAAGGAATCGAGGGGAGTGACGGTAAACACTTCATAATAGCCGATACGCCAGATAGTTTTGCCGATTCAGTAACAAATGTTTTAAATGACGCTCATTTAAGAAAACAACTTGGTGGTAATGCAAGACAGCTTGCTAAAGAAAAATATGACTGGAATATTATAGTTAAAAAACTGAACGAATTCTACATAGAAGCAATAGCCGGAAGCGAATAGTATCCATTTATGTCTGCACAAATCAAATAGAAAGGCGGAGCAAAGCGAATAATGCATTCATGAAAGTATTCACGGTTTGTTCAGAAGCCGTCTAAGTATTAGATATCATAAAGATATATACTCTATGAAATCATGTGAAGGATAACTCCTTCATTAATTTTAATCATTCATTCACATTATAAAAGGGATTCAGTCAATTATACTGTAGGTAATATCCTTCACTCTTTCTCAATTATTGACCGGATACAAATTCGACTAGGAATTATAGATTGATTATATCGATATGTTACGTTAATTGAGCTACTTGGTACAATGATTGCTGTCCATCCTTGTTTTGGAAGATACTTCTCTATTGAAAGAAAATAGGTAGTGTAAAATACTTTGTGTAAATTTTCCGGGTAGTAAAAAAGGCGCTTTTCCTTTACAAGGGTTTTGCCCAAAACCCACCCAGAAAGGAGGAAGCGCTTGTGAAACTGGAGATTACCGTATCCGAAGTTAAAGAGATTATCTGTGAGTTAAGCTAGCGTTCTACACGGACGCTGCCTACAGGAAATTTACACAACAAAGTTGATACCATCAGAAAATATATTGATTAAAGTGGTTCCTCGCTGTTTCAAGTGGGTAAGTTCTTGAAGCTGGTTCGTGTCAGTGAT
>ERZ795049.1186-NODE-1186-length-35577-cov-6.015990_pt1 | contig 35577 bp, 31 predicted proteins | sample MGYA00375133_ERZ795049 | MGnify/ENA primary metagenome ERZ795049 (study PRJEB30178, sample SAMN05720147) | activated sludge metagenome | isolation source: anaerobic digester from wastewater treatment plant | place: Japan | collected 2015-04-20 ... | reverse complement strand
GGCGATCTTTTCGAAGCCGTCGGCCTGCAGGCGCAGCCCGTCCTCGCAGGGGATCTGCGTGAAGAACAGGACCTCGGTCGGCCACGGACCGTCGGCGGGAGCCGGCGGCGGGGTGGTGTCGATCTGGGCCAGCAGGCGTGCGTTCATGGACTCGCTCCCGGAGATCTCGCCCCATACTTTAGCACACGGCGACGCGGTCGGCCATCCGAAGCGGTTTCGCCGGTTTCGCCCGCGGCGGGTTTCCGATACGATGGACGACATGCCGCACTGCGCCTATTGCCACCAGCCAATCCCGGCCAATGTTCATCCCTACACGTTGCGGCTGGAGCTCTTTCCGGCCGTTGAACCGTCGCTCCAGATCCGCGAGGAGGACCTCAAGCTCGATTTCGAGGCGGAGATGCGCCGTCTGATCCGCATCATGGAACAGATGGACGAGGCGCAGGTCGTGGAGCAGGAGCAGCGCATGTTCCTCTCGCGCAGCTTCACGCTCTGCCCGGCCTGCCGCGACCGGCTGGCGCGGCAACTGGAATCCCTCAAGCCGGGCGAGCCGGCATGAGCCCGGCCCCCGCGGCCGGATTGGATCCGGAACAGCGCACGCGCCGCCTGCGCGGGGGGCTGCTGCTCGCGCTGCTGCTGACGCCGCTGCTGATTTATCCCGAGCCGGTGCTGCGCAACGAGATCCCGCTGGGGCGCGACGGCCTGGCGCCGACCCTCCCGCTGCATGTTCATGCGCACCGGTTGATGGCGCAGGGCCACGAGCCGTTCTGGAACCGCTGCGAGATGGCGGGCGTTCCGCTCTATGCCCATCCGCGGGCGCGGCTGCTCGATCCGCTGCACTGGCCGTTCCTGATCCGACCCTCCGGCGTGACGCTCTCGCTGGCGCTGCTGCTGCGGATCGGTCTGCTCGGCAGCCTGACCGCGTGGCTGGTCTGGCGGCTCACGGGCGCGACGTGGATCGGCGGCTGGGCCGGGGCGGTCGCGCTCTGCGCCGGGTGGGGCTGGCACGAGCTGGCGCGAGGGGACCTGTCCATCACGTTCCCCGCCGCGGTGGCCTGGCTGGGGGCGGGCCACGCCTGGCGCGGCTCGGGCCGGCGCCGCTGGTTGGCCGCGGGGGTGCTGGCCGTCGCCGCGATGACGACGGGCGAAGCGCAGCTCCTGGTGGCCGCGGCGCTCGCGGCGATGCTCCACCTCGGTCTGCTGCTGTTGCTCGACACGCAGGGCCGCGTTCGGATCGCCATGTATCTGGTGGCGACCGGTGCGATCGGCGTCGCCCTGAGCGCCCCCATCTGGCTGCCGCGGCTCAGTTACCTTCGGTTCCTGGCGGGGGACGCGCTCTTCCCGTTGCCGGACGGCAGCGGTCTGGCGGGCTGGCACGACCTGAGCCGGGCGCTTGCCGGCGACTGGTCGGCGGCCGGCCGGGCGCAGGCGCCGTTTGCTGGTCCTTCGCCGCTCTTCACCAGCGGCCTCGGGCTCGCCATTGCGGCGATCGCCTGCGTGCCGCCGGGCTCGCGCCGCGCGTGGCGGAGGTGGCTGGCGGCGCTGGCGCCGGCGGCGGTCTGCCTGCTGATGGCGTTCGCCCCGGTGCAAGCCGCCCTGACCGAATCGGCGCCGCGCTGGCTGCCGGTGGCGGACGCGGCGACCTGGCTTGCCGTCGGGATGTGGTATGGGTTGCTGGCCGCCGCAGTCGGTCTGGCCGGCGTCGTGGAGGGGCGCCAGCCCGCGCGGCCGCGGGACGCCCGGCCGGGGTCGCTGGATCCGTTGGCGGAGGAACCGTGGGCCGGCGAGCAGGAGGAATTTTCGCCGGGACGGGCGTTCACGATCCCGCGCTGGGCACGTTTTCTCCCGGCGTTCGGCGTGCTGATGCTCCTGACGCTGCCGCAGGCGCGGGGGATCGGCTTCGGGCGGGCCGCCGCCCAGGCCCTCCTCCAGTTCGATCTGGCGCTCTTCGTACTGATTGCCGCGCTGCTCGCGCGGAGGCAATCGGCCGTGCGCACGCTGGCCGCGCTGCTCGTTGTCGCCGTGCTGAGCCTGGGCTGGCGGACCTGGCGCTCGACGGACCCGGTGCTGTTGCCCGCCGAGGCGATCCTGACGCCGCCGCCGCGGGCGACCGAAGCGGCGCGGCTGCTGCAACCGGGCGAGCGCCTGCTCTCGTTCGCGCCGGGCAACGCCGCCACGCCGGCCAGCCGGTTCGCCTGGCTGGAACCATCGCTGGCGCCGCTGTGGGGGATTGAGCAGATCGGGGGCGATCGCGGCGGGGCCTCGGCAAGCTGGCGCGAGTGGCTCGGAACGGTTCTGGATGAGAATCCGGTCCGCGGCGAAGCGCTGGACTTCGCGCTGCCGGTGCGGGCGCCGGCCTATGCCGCGGCGAACGTGCGCGCGGCGCTGATTGCGCGGTGGGGATTTCCGCTCAATTTCACGCAGCTGCCCGGTTCCGATTTCTGGCTCGCCCCGTTCCCCGAGCGCGCCGAGGGGGCGTTGCGCGTCAGCTTCATTTATCGTCAGTCCGGGGAGCCGACGAGCGATCCGCGGCTGGTGCTGGCGCACGCCGAGGGCGTCCAGTGGCTCCCGCTGGATCCTTCGCGTCGGTTGGAGCAGCGCGACGACGTGCCCACCACGGCGGGCCGGGTGGACGCACCGATCGCGCCGGACTGGCGCATTGCCACGGGGGAGGTCGATGTTGACGAGGTGCGCGCCGACGCTTGGATGATCCAACTGCCGCCCGAGGCCGAACTGGTCGATGGCTTTGCCTGGAGCGAGCAGTTGGCGGCGCTGTGGCGCCCCTTGCCGGAAGGGTCGGCGGCGGGCGCGGCGATCCTGGCCGACTTTACCGGCGGCGCGCAATGGGCGGAATGGTCCGCCGGCGGCGGCACACTGCTGGCGCGCAAGATCACCCCCAACCGGATCGACCTGGAGGTGCGCGTCAGCGCGGTCGACCCGGCGACGGGGACGGCCCGGCTCGTCCTGCACGAGGCGGCATGGCCGGGCTGGCGGGCCCGGATCGACGGCCAGCCGGCGCTGCTCGACCGGCAAGGGCCGTGGCGCGCGCTGGAGCTGCCGTCGGGCGCGCGGGAGATCCGCCTGCGCTACGAGCCGGCGGGTCTGCGCCAGGGGCTGCTTTACAGCGCCTGGGCGCTGGTTGCGCTGGCCGTGATCTTCGCGCGGGCCAGGCGCCGTTCGGGTCGAATTGAATGGGAAACCTGAACCGTGTTGATTTTCAGGAGGCCAGCCCACTGAATGTCGATCTCGATGGCAGCAGCGGGGGGATTTGACCGGGGGGTTGGGTTGGGGTTTACTGATGCCGGGTTGGGGGGAACCGCGGTTCGAAATGAAGCGAAGCACCGGTTTTCGAGAGTCGAGGACGAGGGACGAAAGCCGAGAGCCGAATTCTTGTGAAGGCCTTTGCGGGCGATCGCGAAGACGAGAGATGGATTTTTTCGTGAGGGACGAGAGACGGATTCTTGCGTGAGGGACGAGATTCCAAGACGAGGGCACGTCGTGGATGCCCAGTTTGCCAATGCCGCCGCGTCCGCGTCCGCCGCAGCGGCGATCCGGTGGCAGCGGCTGGGCAACGTGCCGCTGAGCACCGTTACCCTGAACGAAGCGGTGGAGTGGATCGCGCGCTGGGCGGGACAGGCGCCCTTCCGGCTGGTCGTGACGCCCAATGTGGATCACCTCGTCACGCTGCAGCGCGATGCGGCGTTCGGCGCGGCGTATGCACGGGCCGACCTGTCGCTGGCCGACGGCCAGCCGGTCGTGTGGGCCGCGCGCTATCTGGGTTTGCGGGGGGTGGAGAAGGTTTCGGGCTCGGATCTGCTGCCGGCGCTGTGCGCACGGGGGGCGCGCGAGGGCTGGCGTGCATATTTTGTGGGCGGCCGCGACGACGAAGAACTGGGGCTCTGCCTGCGCCGGATCGGCGAGCGTTACCCCGGACTGCGGGTCGGCGGGACGTCGCCGCCCTTCGGATTCGAGGCTGACGCACGGCAGACCGATGCCCTGCTGGGCCGGATTCTGGAATTCGGCCCGGACCTGCTGCTGCTGGGAGTCGGGTCGCCGAAATCGGAAATCTGGCTGGCGCGCCACGCCGAGCGGCTCGGGCAGGGCGTCGGCCTGAGCATCGGCGCCGGGATGCGGTTCGTCGCCGGGCTGGAGCCGCGGGCGCCGCGCTGGATGCAGCGGGCGGGGCTGGAGTGGTCGTTCCGCCTGATGCGCGAGCCCGGGCGGCTGTGGCGACGTTATCTGGTGGAGGACGTGCGCTTCCTGCCGCTGGTGCTCCGCTGGAAACGGGAAGCACGCAGGCGGAAATTGAATTAGAATTCTGGATTTAGAATTTTTGATCACGAAAGACACGAATGGGCACGAAAGAGAAGCCGAGGACCAAGGTGACCGCGAAACCAGCGGTTCACTACGAGGCATCCGAAGAGCGGGTTTTCGAGAGCCGGGGACGAGGGACGAGAGCCGAGAGCCGAATCTTTCTGCGAGGGACGGATTCAGATTAAGGGACAATTGATGCGGAATGCCCTCTGTTGATCTATCCAGTTCCGGGCCGGCGTCGGCCGGGGAAGCGCCGGGGCGCCGGTCCGCGGCGCTCTCACGTCAACTGCTGGGGTTGGCGCTGGTCGCCGCGGGAGGGCTGACCGTCTTTCTGTTTTTGTGGCTGCCGTTTCTGGGGGCGCCGCTGGCGGCGGCGTGGGCCGGCCTGGCGCTGCTGCTGCTGGCGAACCGTTACCCCCAGGCGCTGCTGATCGGGCTGGTCGCGGTCGCGCCGTTCAACTATGGCAAGCCGTTCGCCGGCGCCTCGATCAAGCTGAGCGAGCTGATCGCGCTCGCGATGCTGGCGCTGATCCTGCTGCGGCTGGCCGCGGGCGAGGTTGAGCGCTGGGCGCGGCTGCGGCGGGCCTGGGCGCCGGTTGCGGCGATGGGGGTGCTGGCGGTGCTGGCGTTCGCCACGGCCGCGCCCCACCCCAATGTGTTCAACGCGCGCTATGAACTGTGGAACTACATCGCCTGTGCCTATGCGATCCTGTTTTTCCGCCCCCGGCACTGGCCGCAGCTCGTCGGGGCGTTCGTGGCGCTGGCCGGCGTGGAGGCGGCCGCCGCGCTGGTTCTCTACTTCGGCTTCGGGGTCACGGGCACCAGTTTCTTCTCCGACGAGGCCGCGGTGCGGTTGATCCGCTATACCGCCGAGGACATCGAAAGTTTCGCCGGCGGCATGTTCCGCCTGTCGGGAACGATGGGGCATAAGAACCTGCTCGCGGCGTTTTACGTGCTGATCCTGCCGGTGGTGGTCATCCAGATGTTCCGGCGCTATCGGCCATACTGGCTGCTGGCGATCATTCCGGGGCTGGTGGTGGTGGGGCTGAGCGATTCGATGACGGGCTGGGGGGCAATCCTGCTGATCGTCGTGCTGGGGCTGCTGCATCTGCGCCGGTTCGATTACCTGGCGCTGGCGACGCTGCTGATCCTGCCGCTGGCGGGGGCGGCGGTCTATCGGTTCGGCGATACGATTTTCTACCGCATCGAGCAGTTGCTTTCGGGCGAGGAAGGCTGGGGAACGGTCAGCTCGCGATTCGAGATCCTGGAGGTGACGCTGCGGCTGCTGGGCGACTACACGTGGTCGGGCATCGGACGCAACAACTTCACCGCCTATGGCGAAACCTACTATGGCCACGGCCACAATCTGTACCTGATGAAGATGGTCGAGATGGGCGTGCCGGCGGGCCTGGCGTTCATCCTGTTCATTCTGGCGGCAATCGGGCGCGCCTGGCGGCCGATCCTGTTCGAGGCGCGCCGGCTGGGCCGGCAACAGCAGTACTACCGCGCCCTGGGGCTCTGGCTGGGCTGCGTCGGCTTCCTGGCGATGAACCTGTTCGATTATAATTACGCGCATTTCAGTCTGGGGCCGCTGTTCATGATGAACATCGGCGTGCTGCTGGCGGTGGCCTACGATTTTGACGGCGAGCGGCACGTCGGCGGGCGCGATTGCGCTTTATCGCATGCGGCCGGTTGACTAGGCTGGTGACAGCGGACTCCTCCATTGGAAGGTGCTGAGATGACAACTCCTCCCGACCCCAAGGCGCTCAAGGCACTGGAGAACGAGGCGCGGCGGTGTGAAGCGACCGACGATTACCTGGGCGCGCTGGATGCCTACGAGGAGATCCAGCAGAAGGGTTGGGCGACCGCGATCCACATCGTCGCCATGGGGGAGTGCTACCTGAAGAACCGCCAGCGCCAGAATGCGATGGATCTGTGGCTGAAGGCGCTGGAGGAAATGACGGATGAGGCGCCGGTGCGCCAGGCGCTGGACCGTTACTTTCCGGACTGGGAAAGGAAAGCGGCGCTGCTGCGGAAGAAGCCGGCGCGGCCGGCGCCGCCGCGGCCGGCCGAGCGCGACCTGCCCCCGCCTCCCCCGCCGCCTCCGGCGTTCGGCGGCGACGCCGACACGCCACTGTCGGTCGAGACGACGCGGGTGCGCCAACCCGAGCGGGCGCCGTTGCGCGCGACGCCGCCGCCCGAGGCCGAGCTCCCGGCCGAGCAGACTCACTCGCTGCGTCCGGGCCGCGGCGGGACGCTGAGCCCGACGCCCGCGCCCGCGCCGGCCGCGCAGGCCGGCCCGGTACAGCATGCGACCGCCGCCGTCAATCCGGAATACAACGTGAACTGGGATTTCGTCCTGCAGGACGCGGCCGAGGAAATGGGCGTGAAAATCTGAGCGATCGCCCGGGGCCACGCCACTCCGGAGATCCCGGTTCCCGTTTTTTTGAAACTGGCCTTACCGCGCCTTGAGGCAGCGGAGGAAGCCGTCGGCGGTGGTGACGAGGATTTCCCCTTGGCCGTCGCCGTCGGCATCGGCAACGATCGGCGGGCCGACCGGGGCGCCCAGATCGACCTTCCACAGGACCGGCTGCGCTTCGCCGTCGCCGCCGCGCACGGCATACAACGCGCCATCCTCGGCGCCGAAGAGAAACTCAAAGCGGCCATCCCCGTCGACGTCGGCTGAACAGATTTCCGTGGTCGGCGAATTGACCGGGACGCTCCACTGCAGATGGCCGTCCTCCGCTGCGTAGCAGCGGAATTCGCCCATGCGCAGGCCGAAGCCGATTTCCATCCTGCCGTCGCCGTCGACGTCGGCCACGCCCTGGAATTCCACGTCGGCTACCTTGCCATAGAGCCCCTGGTCCCCCAGGTCATTGACCCACATCGGCTCATTGGGCAGCCGCATGACGCAGATGCCGCCCACGGCGCGCTGGCCGTAGACTTCAACGAACCCGTCGCCGTCGAGGTCCTCGACGAACGGCACGTTATAGAGCGAGCCGGCCTGCCGCCAGAAGCTCTTGGTGTAGCGTGGGTCGTAGATGAGTTTCCCGCTGTCGCCCGAGCAGACGGCCAGGATGTCGGGCGCCATGCTGACGATATCATCGATCCCGTCGCCGTTGACGTCGTAGACGATGGGATGGTTGGCGTAGTCGAAGGGGCGCTCGTTGATGACGTTGCAGGCATGCCAGAGGAGACCGCCGGTCCGGCCATCCCAGACGCAGCGGCGGACGATCTCGCCGTTGAGGGTGAAGACACGCTGATCGACTTCCGGGTTGATCAGGCTGGCGGCAAAGTTGAGGAAGACGTCCAGGTAGCCGTCGCCGTTGAACTCGCCGAAGGTGACCTGCTGGAAGATCTCGATGTCGCTCGGAATGACGTTGCTCCAGACGGTCTCGCCATCGGCGCGGGTCAGCACCAGGCGCGCGCCCTCGGAATGCGGCTCCAGGTCGAGGCGATCGTTCCTGCCGTCCTGATCGTAGTCAAAGATCAGCAGGTTGCGTCCGCGTTCGGTGCGCAGCAGCGCGGCGGTCGTCGCCGGTTGAGCCGGCGCGTGGAGGATCAGCCGCTCCGTGTCGTAGATCCGTTCGTTGGCGGTCAGGATCAACGGCCGGCGCGTGCTGGGGGCGGCGTGGTCGGGCAGCCGCGGCACGATGATCTCGGGCGTGCCGTCGCCCTCCAGGTCGGCGACCTGAAGATACCAGTTCGACGCGGAGACCGATTCGGGAATCTGAAGCGCGGTGAGGCGTTGCCTCGCCGCGTCGAGGATTTCCACTGCGCCCGCGCCGGGGTCCACCACGCGCACACTGCCGGCGGGCGGCGGCGTGGCCTGGACCGGTTCGGGGCGCGCCGGTTGCTCGGGCAGTTGCGCGAACGCCTTCAGCCCGGCTTCCTCGAACGAATCGCTTTGCAGCGAAATATCCTGCTTGATTTCGCCGGTGACGATGTCGCGGACATAACCGTGCCAGCGTTTATCGCCCGATTCATTGTACTTGAGGTAAACGACGTCGACCCGGCCATCGCCGTCGACATCGCCGATGCGCTCCAGTTCGGACTTCAGCTTGATCCCCTCGGCCGGATCGGTGAGGCGGAAGCCGACCTTGCCGGTGACCTTCCACATCAGCGAACCGGAGGTAGCGTTGATGTCGACCATCTCGACATTCATCATCGAATTGTCGCTCAGGATGAGCAGTTTGAAGACCGGATCGTTCTCGAATTTGATCGGCAGCATTTTGCCGTAGCTGCGGTAGTCGCCCCATGTGAAATCGCGGAGGATCCGGCCCGTGGCCAGATCAAAGATCCGCAGCCGGCTGTGCTCGAGGAGAATGAAGTCGAAATCGCCGTCCGAATCGAAATCATAGATGTCGTGCGTGGGGTAGATCACGTGCTCGACGGTGCTGCGCCAGACCGGTTCGGCGGCCGCGGTCAACCCATTGGAAAAGTCGAAGAAGGTCAGATCGGCGCCAAAGCCGAAAGGACCCAGCGAGAACGCCTGCAGGCCCTTGCTGCCGGGAAGGAATTTGCCGATCGTCAGCACCATCTCTTGCGACGCGACGTAGGGCTTGGTTTCGAACTTCCACAGCTCGCGCCCGGTGGCGGGGTCGAGCGCCGCATACGTGGGCCGGGAATGGACATGGCGGTAGTAGACCAGCATTTCATCGCGGCCGTCGCCATCGAGATCGTAAAAGCCGCGCAGTTCGGGCGCGCCCAGGTAGTCGCTGTGCCAGAGCGGCTGGCCTTCGCCCGACCAGGCGGAGAGCCGGCCGCGGGCGGCGACAAGCAGATCGGGTCCGTCGCGGCCATCAAGGTCGGCCAGCGAGAGGCCGGTCGGGCTCCCCCCGAGCGGATAATTCCAAGCCTCGGCGGGCGCCTCGGTCATGCCGAGCTTCAGCGGCGAGCGGGCGGTCCAGCGCGGATCGCGGTGGCGCATCGGCCATTCGCCCGGTTTGACGCGATCGATCTTGAGCGCCTCGGCGCTCGAACGCGGCTCGTCGATGTGGCGCAGCGGGAAGCTGCCGATTGAATCGCCCAGGCTGACGACGTCGGCGTTGAAGACGCGGCGCGTATCGTACTGGTATGCGAGGACGTCGTAATAGGTGTCGTAGTTGCCGTCGGTCCAGTCCATGAACCGCAGGCGGCTGGTGCCGTCCTGGATGTCGGTGAACTGCCAGATCTGCTCGAACTGATCGGCCTGATTGAAGCCCAGGCCGATCCAGCCGCCGCCGCCGGGCAGGGCCACGAGCAGGTCGCGCGCCGCGCCGTCGTCGTTCAGGTCGAGGATATAGAAGCGTTCATTGGATTCGCCCGGCTGATAGGCGTCCTGCGTCGGCTTGCGCATCAGTTGGCAGCCGGGATGCGACCAGAGCGAGGTCAGCCGGCCGTCGGCCAGGCTGCTGACTTCAACGGGCGGGAACTCCGGGTCGTCGCTCTGGCGCGGCGCGGTGTAGATTTCCGCGGCGCCGTCCTCGTTCAGATCGGTCAGGCCCAGCAGTGCGGTTTCGGGCAACCGCGCCAGCGTGCGCATCGTCGCAGCGTCGATCAGCCACAGGTCGGCGTCGGATTCCGCCACAATTTCCGCCGCGCCCGCCGCATCCAGATTGCAGACGGTCAGGATGCGGGTCAGGCGGACCGCGTCCAGTTCGGCGTTGCGTTCGCGCCAGAGAGGGTAGCCCCCTTCCTCGCGCAGATAGAGTTTGCCCTGGTCGAGCGTGAGGAGATCGCGGAAGCCATCGCCATCGATGTCGACCATGAGGGTGTCGATGGCGGGATTGTCCAGGCGGTAGCGCCAGAGCTCCGGGCGGGAGGGGGCCGGCGTGCCGGGCGGATTAGCCTCGACGGCCCCGAGGGGCGAGCTCATGAGGATGCCGAATGCCGCCAGCCAAAGGCGGGATGCCCGGAAAATCCGCGTAATGTCCACGATGGCGCCTCCGTGGGGGTTCGAATCGCGCCGTCCCCGCTGGGCGGGGAACGTGTCGTCTGAGAATTGATGGGCCAGCCTGTCACCGGGGGCGTGGAATGTCAAGCTGAGTTACCCACAAGGAAATTGCCGGTTATATGGATTGGAATTGTCGGTTACATGGGAGAGGGCGTTCGAGAGACGAGGCCGAGGGACGAGGGACGAAGACGAGGGACGAGAGACGTGATTTTTGGAGGAACGGGCTGCGACAGGTGGGGGAGCGTGGACAAATCCCCCCTTGCGCATTGGGGGCGTTCATATTGTGATAACGGAAGGAGTCCCGGGCCGGCGCCGGCGGGAGCGGGCCGGGCGCGCCCGCCGGGACCGATCCAACCTCACCCCCATCCCCCTCCAAATGGGAAAGGCAATCGATGGCCGACGGTCGGGAACAAAGCCTCCCCGCGGCATGTCCAAGCAAGCAGCCGGAAGAAGCGGGGGCCGGCGGCGCGGCGGCCGGGACCGACGAGGATCAGATCCGGCGTTGGGTCCAGGCGGCGCAGGCCGGCGACCGGCCGTCGATGGAGCGGTTGATTGAGCATTTTCAGGACCGGGTGTGGCGCCGGGCGCGCTATCGGATCGGCGACTATGACGAAGCGTGGGAGGTGACACAGGACGTATTTGTCCTCTGTTTCCGGAAGATTGATCAGTATCGGGGCGAGGCGCAGTTCTGGACGTGGCTGGCGCGGATCGTCGACAACCAGGTCAAGAACCGCCAGGGCTGGTGGCGGCGGCGGCGGCGCGACCAGACCTACTCGCTGCACGACCTGAGCGGCGGCCACGCCGAGGAGGAACAGGCGTTTGATCCGCCCGACACGGCCCCCTCGCCGCGCCAGATCGCGGCCGGCCGCGAGGAAGTCAGCGCCCTGGAGACGGCGATGGGCCGGCTCTCGCCCGAGCACAACGAGGTGCTGATGCTGCGCTTCGCCGACGGCCAGAGTTACGAAGAGATCGCCGAGACGTTGCAGATTTCGCTCGGCACGGTCAAATCGCGGATCAACCGCGCGCGGCGTGAGCTGCGCGCCCGGCTTGATGAACTGATGTGATGAACGCCCCAGAGGAACGTTACCGACCGTGAACGAAGACTTCGACAGATACCTGGAGGCGGAGTGGGCCGGCGAGCTGGATGCGGCGGGCCGGGCGCGGCTCGACGCGCTCTGCGCGGCCGATCCGGCGCTGGCCGAACGCCGCCGGCGCGAGTCGGAGCTGACCGCCCTGCTGGCCCGGCAGGGGCCGAATCATGCCCCCGGCGGGCTGGCCCGCGCCGTGTTCGCCCGCATCGATGCCGAGGCGGCGGCCGGCTCGCGCGCGGCGGCCGGCGGCTGGCGCGGCTGGCTGCGCGGTCTGGCGAGCCCGTGGTGGCGCGCGCCGCAACTGCGCTGGGGCATGGCGTTTGCCCTTGTCATGGTGGCCGTGGTGGAGGTTGCGGTGATTCTGCGCGGCGGCCGCGGCGAGGCGCCGATGATTGCAATGCGTTCGCCCGAGACGGATGCGGGCGCCGACACGGCGGCCGCGCCCGGGATCAGCGCGTCCCGCCAGCAGGAACTGATGGAACTGGCGAGCCAGGTGCGGGTCAACACGCTCCATGAGACGCCGGCGGGTCCGCCGGCCGCAATCCAGGCGGAGCAGACCAGACCGGCGCCGGCGGAGCCGGTGGATGCGACGGCGATCGCGGCGGCCCCGGCGAAGCCGGCGGACGAACCGACCATCACGGCGGAGGAACCCGCGGCAACGCTCGCGGCGGCTGAGACGCGGCAAGCCGAGGCGCCGGAAGCGGATCGGGTGACCGTTGCGGCGAGCGAGTCAGCTTCCCCGGCCGAACCGGAGCCGGAATCGATTGAATCCGTCCCCGCGGTCCCGGCGCCGGGGGAAGAGCCGGCCCCGGCGACCGAGCGCGCGGTCGCGCGGGCGGACGCCGCCCCCGGCGAGCCCGAGGCGGCGGAGTCGGCGACTCCTGAGTCCGCCCTGGCCTTCGCGGCCGAGCGCAGTGAGGAACCGGCGCGAGCCCCCGTGGCGCGAGCGGACCGCGCGGCCGACGCCCGCGATGCGGACGCGCCGGTCGCCGCCGAGGAGCCGCGGATGACGATCCGCATCCGGCTGGCCGACGCGGCCCCCACGGAAACGGAACGCGCCGAACCGCGCGACGAACGCTGGACGAATTTTCTGACGCAACTGCCGCGGGACGGGGCCGAGGCGCTCCGCACCGAGCGGCGGCAGGGCTTCGCCCCGCGGCCGACGGCGCCCGCGTCGCGGCGCCCCACCGCGCGCCAGCAGGTCCGGCTGGACGACCTGGCGCTGGGCGTGGCCGAGGCGGGGGGTGAGATCGTCGCGCCGCCGCAGGCCGTGCGCGGCCGCGACGGCGTCTGGCGCGTGATGGCGCGGATGACGCCGCAGGAGATGGAGGATTTTCAGCAGTGGCTGCGCCGGCGCGGGATCGAGCGGAGCAGCGATGCGCTGGAGAAAACGGCGCGCGGCGGCCGTTCGGTCTACGAGATCGTGGAAGACGGCGCGCCCGTCCGCGCGGTGGCGGCCGACGAGCTGGACGACCGGCCGTCGACTCCGGCCGGGACCGAAGGGGAGCGGCGCGCCCGCTCGAACCGCCGGATGGTGCTCGTGCTCGTTGAGTCGTTGAAGGCCAATGGCGAATAAAGGACATAAGCGACACAAGGGACAGCAGGGTGACCGGTCACGAGTTTGAGAGGAGCCTCCGGGTGGATCACGAGGCGCTGAATTCATGATGCCATTATCCATTGAGTCGGACCCCGATATCCGCTAAAGTAAACCCGACTTTGCGGAGGGGTTTGACATCGTGCCTTCCTTCATCAGCGGGCTGAATCTGTTCGACGGCGGCAAGCAGGTCCGGCGCTATCGCCTGATCTCGTGCGAGGTCGCCTATCGCGAGTGCTGCCTGGCGGTGGCCGTCTCGCCCAACGTCATCGACTTGCATTTCCTGACCCAGGGGCTGCACGATCTGCAGAGCAAATCGATGTGCGAACGCGTGCAGCAGGCGGTGGACGAAACGCCCGCCGGCCGCTACGAGGCGATCCTGCTGGGTTACGGGTTGTGCAACAACGGGCTGGTCGGCGTAACGGCCCGCCACACGCCGCTGGTCCTGCCGCGCGCCCACGACTGCATCACGCTGTTCCTGGGCTCCAAGGAGAAATACGCCGAACAATTCGCCCAGAACAGCGGCACGTATTACCTGACGACCGGCTGGGTGGAGCGCGATCACGAGAACCTGGAGAACACCCACGAACGCGAAGACAACATCATGCACAAGATGGGGCTGGACAAGTCGTACGAGGAGTATGCCGCGCTGTACGGCGAGCAAGCCGCCAAGATGATCTTTGCGACGATCGGCGGGATGCAGCACTACCGCGAAATCGGCTACATCGACATGGGGGTTGCGCCGCTGGCCGAGGAGCACGTGCAGACCAAGGCCAGCGCCGAGGCGCAGCGTCGCGGGTGGACGTTCAACCCCCGGCGCGGCCGGATGGATCTGTTCCTCGAGCTGACGCGCGGCGACTGGGACGAGTCGAAATTCCTGATCGTGCCGCCGGGCCACCGCATCGAGCAATCGTATGACGAGTCCATCGTGAAGGCCGCCCCCGCGGCGTAGAGGGGGGAGCCGGTCGCGATGGCGTTTGACCCCGCGGTGCTGCCGCCGATCAATGCGGCCCTGAACGCCACGGCGGGGCTGCTGCTGCTGGCGGGCTGGGCGGCCTGGCGGCGGCGGCGGCTCCACCTGCATGCCCGGCTGATGGTGTCGGCGTTCGCCGTTTCGACGCTGTTTCTGATCAGCTACCTGACCTATCACGCTTCGGCCGGCCACACGACGTTCCCCGATCTGGGTTGGATCCGCGGGGTCTACCTGCTGATCCTCGCGACGCACGTGATCCTGGCGGCGGTCGTCGCGCCGCTGGCGGTCGCGGCGCTCGTCCTGGCGCTGCGCGGCCGGTTCGCCCGCCACCGCCGGTTGACCCGCTGGCTGCTGCCGCTGTGGCTCTATGTCTCGGTCACGGGCGTCATCATCTATTTCATGCTCTATCACTGGTTCGCCGCCGCCGGGCGGCCGATCCCGTGATTCGTTTCCCTGTCGGGGGAACCCCGAAAATCGCCGGTGTTTTCACCGGTCAACATTTGGTTGACCGCCGCGGGCGGGGATCGGTAGGATGTTGGTTTCGCGCGCCCGCGCCGGGGTGCGCGGATTCGGTATCGGCCAGCCGGCGGGCGCCGGCGGAACAAGTCATCCGAACATCAGCCACGAGGAACGGGCATCATGGCCAACTGTGTCGTCTGCGGAAAAGGGCCCCAGGTGGGTCACAGCGTCTCGCACGCCAACAACAAGACCAAGCGGCGCTGGCTGCCGAACATTCAGAAGATCCGGATCAACTGGGAAGGCCGGGTGCGGATGGCGCCGGTTTGCGCGAGCTGCCTGCGCTCGGGGAAGGTGACCAAGGCGGCGCGCGGAGTCAACGCGGCGCGGACGCAGCCCAGCGCCTCGTAGGCGGCCCCGCCTCCCATTGTAACAGCATGCCCCGTCCGGGTTCGCCAGGAACCGGACGGGGCGTTTCGTTTGGGGGGCGGGGTTCGCCACCCTCATGCCAGGAAGGGGCAAGATGCCGTCGATTCAGGCTGCCGGCGGGGGAGGTCAGCCGGTGATCAGGCGGTGGAGTTTGTCCAGGAAGGGTTTGCCGAAATTGCGTTCGATCAGCTCGGCGATGCCGGGGTCGAGCGTGCGGGCGCGGCCGCGGCGGCGCGTGTTGCACGGGAAGTCGAAGCAATCGTTCTGAATGGACAGGACCGGCGGGCGGTCCTCGCTGAGCGCGAGCGGCCACAGCGCGCACGCCCGGGGCTTGACGTGGTACGGCTCCAGGCCGAGATCGAGCGCGGCCGAGTGGATCGAGCAGCGGGTCTCGCCGTCGGCGTTGGTGTAGGCGAACAGGCAGCGGCCGTCCTCGTCGGTTTCGAGGAGCCAGTTGCGCGGGCCGTCGTCGTCGAACGGGTTGGCGAGCCGGCCCCCCCGGCGCAGATGCGGGGCGTAGCGGCAGGCGTGGGGCATCATGCCGGTGATGCGCTCCAGTTCGGCCCGGCCGATCGAGACTTCATACGACGAACAGCAGCAGCCGCCGACCTTGCAGCGGTCGGGGTCGTAGCGGTGCGCGATGCCGAGCAGGGCGGCCAGGTCGATCTGGTAGCCGCCGATGCGGGGAAGAATCACGGTGGGCATCACAAACCGCCTTGCAGTTAATCGGCTCTCGGCTCTCGTCCTCGGCTCTCGAAAAGTATTCGATTCGACCGTTTCTTGAGGTTCATGAAGAAGCTGTTCAGCGGCCCAACCGCCCTTCCTCGGAGCGGAATGCCCGTTGGAGAGGGAATCGTAATCAAGCGCGAGCCGAGAGCCGAATTGATAAAGAAGACGCGTTATTTCCCCGCGGTTGCGTCGGCCAGGGCGGATCCGGGGCTCTGGGCCGCCTCCACCGCCCGCACGATCCGTTCCGAGACCGGCGCCAGCGGCTCGGTGAAGGTCCGGGGGTAGAGCCCGATCCAGAGGGCGAAGACGGCCAGCACGACGAGCGTGAAGCTCTCGCGCGGATTCAGATCGCGCAGGACCTTGTTCTCATCCTTATCCAGCGGGCCATAAAACGTCTCCTGCATCAGGCGCAGCAGGTAGCAGGCGGCGAGGATGACGCCGGTGGCGGCGATGATCGTGAGGACGGCGTTGGCCGGATACGCGCCGACGAGGATCATGAACTCGCCGACGAAGCCGTTGAGCCCCGGCAGACCGACCGACGAAAGAATCATGATCATCGTCAGCACGGCGTAGAGCTTCATGTTGTGGGCAAGGCCGCCGAACGCCGCCAGTTCGCGCGTGTGGCGGCGCTCGTAAAGGTAGCCGACGCAGAGGAACAGGCCGCTGGTCGAAATGCCGTGGTTGATCATCTGGAGCGACGCGCCGGTGATGGCCGCCTCGCGGAAGGCGAAGACCCCCAGGACGATGAAGCCCATGTGGCTGACCGAGGAATAGGCGACCAGGCGCTTCATGTCGCGCTGGGCGAAGGCGGTCAGCGCGCCGTAGATGATGGCGATGACGGCCAGCAGCATCATCAGCGGGGCAATGCGGGCGGCCTCGGCCGGGAAGAGCGGGATGGCGAAGCGCAGCAGGCCGTAGACGCCCGTCTTGAGCAGCACGCCGGCCAGGACCACCGAGCCGGCGGTCGGCGCCTCGGTGTGGGCGTCGGGCAGCCAGGTGTGGAGCGGGAAGAGCGGCACCTTGATCGCGAAGGCGATCACGAACGAGAGGAAGATCAGCAGGCGCGCGGTCGGGTCGAGCGTGGCGGCGGCGCCCAGGGCGTCGGCTAGCGCGAACGAACCGGTGTGGAAATAGAGCGCGATGATGCCGAGGAGCATCAGCAGCGAGCCGGCCATCGTGTAGAGGAAGAACTTCGTCGTGGCGTAGATGCGGTTCTTCGAGCCGAAAATCCCGATCAGAAAATAGAGCGGGATCAGCATGATCTCCCAGAAGATGTAAAACAGCAGCAGGTCGAGGGCGAGGAAGGCGCCGAGGATGCCGGTCTGCAGCAGGAGGAGGTAGAAGTAAAACTCCTTCTGGCGCGCCGCGATGGCGGTCCACGAACCGAGCACCGCGAGGATGATCAGGACGTTGGTCAGCAGGACAAGCGAACCGGAAAGGCCGTCCAGCCCCATCAGCAGGGCGACGTTGTAGCGCTCGATCCAGGGGATGTTGACCGCGGCGGTAAAGTCGGCCGGCATGCCGAAGATCCCGCCGACAAACGTGAGCGAAACGAGGAACGTCAGGACCGCGCCGGCCAGGGCGACGGTCCGGGCCAGGGCGGCGGGCACGGCCGCGGCGATGACGATCCCCGTCACGGCGGGCAGAAACGTCATCAGCAGCAGCAGTGCGGCGTGATGATTGGTCAGTTCAGGCATGTCGGGTCAGCGCTCTCCGCGTCATGTTGAATTCGTCTCTCGTCCTCGGCTCTCGAAAACCTTTCCTTATGGCCCTTGTGTCCTTAAATTCACTGGTACCACAGGACCAGCCAGACCACGAGATTGACGCCGACGAGGATGGCGAGGGCATAGGCCTGGACCTGGCCGTTCTGGAAGAACCGGATGAGCCGGCTGCCGGAGCGGGCGGCGCCGGCGACCGTATGCAGCACGCCGTCGATCACGAAGCGGTCGAACAGCGTCGAGATGAGCGCGAGCAGTTTGAGCCCGCCGGCGACGAAAACGTTGTAAAACTCGTCCCACCACCAGCGGTGGTAACTGATGCGGTAGAGCGGCCCGAGGCGGCGGGCCATGCGGCTCGCGCCGGCGGGCCACAGCTTGTAGGCGAACAGCCAGGCCAGGCCGACGCCGCAGACGAGCGCGACGACCGTCGAGACGATCATCAGCAGGATCTCCAGCGCGAAGCTGTGGATCGGTTCGTGGGAGGCGTGGGCCGCGAGGATCGCCTCGGCGGGCGCCACCACCGGCGCCAGGAAGTGGTTGATCGCGCTGTAGTGGCCGTGGCCGAAGGCGGGCAGGATGTTGAACACGCCCGCGCCGAGCGCGCCGACGCCGAGGATCCACAGCGGCAGCGTCATCGTCCAGGGCGACTCGTGCACATGATGCTCGACGTCGTGCGGCAGCCGGCTTTGCCCCTCGAACGTGAGGAAGTAGGCGCGGAAGGCGTAGTAGGCGGTGAAGGCGGCGGTCACCAGCGCGATCGCATAGAGGATGAACTTGCCGTCGCTGAAGACGCGCCAGAGGATCTCGTCCTTCGACATGAACCCGGCGAACGGCACAATGCCCGCCAGACCGAGCGAGCCGAACAGGAACGTGCGGGCGGTGGCGGGCATCTTGCGCCGCAGGCCGCCCATCTGGTCCATATCCTGGATGTGATGGCAGGCATGGATGACGCTGCCCGCGCCGAGGAACAGGCAGCCCTTGAAGAAGGCGTGCGTGAAGACGTGAAAGATGCCTGCGGTGAATGCGCCGACGCCGCAGGCGAGGAACATGTAGCCGAGCTGGCTGACCGTCGAATAGGCCAGGACCTTCTTGATGTCCTTCTGCGTGAGGGCGATCGAGCCGGCGACGAACGCCGTCGCCGCCGCCACGATTGCGATTGTGAGCATCGTCGCCGGGGCGAGGGCGAACAGCGCCGACAGCCGCACCACGAGGTAGACGCCCGCGGTGACCATCGTGGCGGCGTGGATCAGCGCGCTGACCGGCGTGGGGCCGGCCATCGCATCGGGCAGCCAGACGAACAGCGGGATCTGCGCGCTCTTGCCCGTGCAGCCAAGGAACAGCATCAGGGTCAGGAAGGTGACGAACGCGGCGCCGTATTGGAACTCCGGGACGGCGCCGGATGCAACCGCCGCGAGAATCTCCTGAATGTTGAGCGTGCCGACGGAGGCGAACAGCATGAACATCGCGACCAGGAAGCCGAAGTCGCCGATGCGGTTGACGATGAACGCCTTCTTGCCGGCGTCGGGCGCACCCGGCATCGCGAGGTAATAGCCGATCAGCAGATACGAGCAGAGGCCGACCCCCTCCCAGCCGACGAACAGCACCGGCAGGCTGTCGCCGAGCACGAGCACCAGCATGCTGAAATCGAACAGGCCGAGGTAGGCGAAGAAGCGGTTGAAGCCGGGGTCGCCCGCCATGTAGCCCATCGAGTAGAGAAAGACGAGCGTCGAGACGAACGTGACGAAGAACAGCATCAGCGCGGTGAGCTGATCGACGTAGAAACCGATCCGGATCGTGACGTCGCCCAGCGGCATCCACTGCCACAGCTCGACCTGGATCGGGAACGTGATGCCGCCGAAGAGGCCGCCGAAGAAGATGACGGCGCCGATGAGGGCCGAACCGCCCATGCAGCCGACGGCCAGCCAGCCGCCGGTCCGTTGCAGCGCGCGGCCGAAGAGCCCGTTGGCGACAAACGCCAGCAGGGGCAGCAGGGGAATCAGGATGATCCAGATCGAGGACATAAGGTCAGTTGGCTCCGCTCATGAGTGCGAACTTGCCGGCATCAGACTCCGAACAGGTAGAGACTCTGGAACACGACGAAGAGGAAGACGCAGACCGAGCAGGCGGTCAGCGCGAAGGCATTAACTCCGTCCAGCCGGCGTGATTCGAGTTCCTCGCCGGCCGTCGCCGGCTCCTCCATATACATCGTGACGATCACCCGCAGGTAGTAATAGACCGAGGCGACCGAGGCCAGCACGCCGAGGACGGCGAGCCAGATGTGATCGCCCTGGACGGCGACGGCGAAGAGCTGGAACTTGCCGAAGAAGCCGATCGTGGGGGGGATCCCCATCAGCGAGACCATCGCCAGCGCCATCACGCAGGCGAGCATCGGCGAGCGGCGATGGAGCCCGGCGTATTGCGCGATGCGCGACTCGCCGGCCGGGCCCAGGACCGCCGGCACGCCGAAGGCCAGCAACGTCATCACCGTGTAGGCCAGCATGTAATAGGCGACGGCGTCGCGCGCGTCGGCAATCAGGTCGGGGCGTTGCAGCATGACGACCATCGGCACGATCGTGTAGCCGCTGTGGGCGATTGAGGAATAGGCGAGCATCCGCTTGATGTTGGGCTGCACGACGGCGCCGACATTGCCGACGATCATGCTGGCCAGCGCCACCGCGTAGAGCGCCAGCCACAGCCCGCCGGCGGCGTCGCTCCACGCCGCGGCCAGCTCGATCAGATGGAACAGCGCCGCGAATCCGGCCACCTTCGTCCCCGTGGCGATGAGCGACGCGGTCGTCGTCGGCGCCCCCTCATAGACGTCGGGGGCGTACATGTGGAACGGCGCCAGCGACAGCTTGAAGCCGAATCCGACCAGCATCAGGCAGAAGCCGATGGCCAGCAGGCGGGGCTGGGCCGTCCCGTCGACCAAAACCTGACGGATCGCGTCGTAGCGCGTCTCACCGGTGGCGCCGAAGACGAAGGCGATGCCCAGCAGCAGAAACGCGGCCGCGAACGAGCCGAGCAGGAAGTATTTGAAGGCGGCCTCGCCCGAGCGCAGGTTGCGGTTCTCGATGCCCGTCAGCACATACAGCGTGATCGAGAGCAGTTCGAGGTTGAGGAAGACGGTCAGCAGTTCGGTCGAGGCGGCGAGCGCGAGCATCGCCATCACCGCCAGCAGCAGCAGGCCGTAATACTCGCCCAGCGGGATGCGGCGCTCGCCGACGTAGCGCGGCGAGATCAGGATGACGAATGCCCCGGCGGCCAGGATCACGTTCTGCGCCAGGAAGACGAGATAGTTCGAGCGCAGCACGCCGAAGTAACTATGCAGGGGCAAAGCCTCGCGCCCGGCGGGGCCGACGACGAAGTCCAGCGCGATGAAGGCGAGGGCGACGCCCAGCAGGCTCAGCCACGACAGGAGCCAGCGGCTGGCGCGGGGCAGCAGCACGTCGGCGACCAGCACGCCGATGCCCGCGACGATCAGCACGAGGATCGGCAGCGTCTGGAACAGCGACGCGGAGATCTGGGGGTAGAGGTCGTTCACCAGCAGTTTGTTATCCGTCGGTCGTTACAGCGCCGGCGGCATGCGCGGCGCGGGATCGCAAAAGCTTCAGCGCTGGAGCAGATCCAGCGTGTCGGCCTCGATCGTCTCCTTGTCGTTGAAGATCTTGATGAACAGCGCGAGCCCGACGGCCGCCTCGGCCGCCGCCACCGTGATGACGAACAGAAACACGGCGACCCCTTCGGGCCTACCCAGGCTCTGGGCAAACGTGATGAACGCCAGGTTGGCGGCGTTGAACATCAGCTCGACGCACATGAAGATCGAAATGGCGTTGCGCTTGAGCAGGATGCCGAACACGCCGATCGTGAAGATCGACGCGGCCAGAATCAGATTGCCGGGGACCATGAATTCCATTGGGTTAAACCAGTCGGTCGTGATCAAACTTAGACATCATTGGCTTTAGTGAACGCTCCTTCGATGACGAGGACGAAGCAAAACGGGAGACGATCAACTTCTCTAGAACCCCCTTCGCTCCCCTTCCTCCAGCGCTCCCTGCACGAGTCGCCGCCGGGCCAGCACCACGGCGCCGATCACCGCCACCAGCAACAGCACCGAGGTCATCTCGAAGGCGTAGATGTAATCGGTCAGCAGCAGCCGGGCGACGTCGTCGATGCGGATGCTCTGGGCCCCCTCCAGCGTGTAGTTCGCCGCCAGCTCGTCGCGCAGGCCGGCATACATCGCAATCACCTGCAGGATGAACGCGACCGACAGCACGCCGCCCAGCCAGCGGACCGACCGGTTGATGCCCGAGCCCCCCTCCTGGCGCCCGACGTTGAGCAGCATGATGACGAACAGAAACAGGACCATGATCGCGCCGGCGTAGACGATGATCTGCAGCACGCCGGCCAGCTGCGCGTTCATCAGCACGAACAGCGCGGCGATGCCCACCATCGTCAACACCAGGTAGAGCGCGCCGTAGACCGCGTGGGGCGACAGCACGACCATCATCGCCGAAAAGAGCGCCAGCACGAACAGCAGGCCGTAGACGATTTGTGAGATCACCGCTCCCTCCCCTCCGCTACAGCGCCGTGTTCACCTTCAGATTCGGTTCCTTGCCGAAGCCCTTGTCGGGCGGGTCGAGCATCGCTTGCTTGTCGCAGATGAACTGGTCGCGCCGATAGTTGGCCAGTTCGAAGTCCGGACCCATCACGATCGCATCCTCGGGGCAGGCCTCCTCGCAGAACCCGCACCAGATGCAGCGCAACTGATGGATCTGATAGACGCGGGCGTAGCGTTCGCCGGCCGAGACCGGATTGGCCGGATCGTTCTCGGCCGCTTCCAGATAGATCGCCTCCGACGGGCAGACGGCCGCGCACAGCGCGCAGCCGACGCAGCGCTCCAGCCCGTTCTCGTAGCGCTGCAGGCGGTGGCGCCCGCGGAAGTAGGGCGGCAACGGCCGCTTCACTTCCGGATACTCCAGCGTCACCCGCGGCCGGAAGATGTGCTTGAACGTGACGGCGAAGCCTTTGAACAGATCAACGAGCATTTGCGAGCAGCCGCCTCTTCCTGGCGTTAAGGATCATGTCCATGATGATGATTTGCGCGACGCCGACCACCAGCAGCCCGAGCGTCAGCCCCACCGTCGACGGCTGACCGATGATCTCCTCGCGCGTGACCCAGCGGTTGCCGGGGGGGAACACCGCCACGACCCCCGCCGTCAGCACCATGTTGGCCAGCGCGAGCGGAAACATCACCTTCCAGCCCAGATCCATGAGCTGATCGTAGCGGAACCGGGGGAGCGTGCCGCGGATGAAGATCATGAAGCTGACGATCAGGAAGATCTTGGCCATCAGCCAGAACACCCCCCAGGCGACGTTGAGCCAGCCCAGCTCGGCGAACGGGCTCGCGATCGGACCGGTGTAGCCGCCCAGGAACAGCGTCGCCAGCACCGCCGAGAACGTGAACATGTTCATGTATTCCGCCATGAAGAACATGGCGAACTTCATCGAGCTGAATTCGGTGTGGAAGCCCGCGCCCAGTTCGCTCTCGCCCTCGGGCAGGTCGAACGGCAGGCGGTTCGTCTCGGCGAAGCCGGCGACCATGAACAGCAGGAAGCCGACCGGCTGTTTCCAGACGTGCCAGTTCCAGAAGCCGCCGTCCTGCTGCTCGATGATCGCGCGCAGATCGAACGTGCCGGCGATCAGCAGCACGCCGACCAGCGAGAGCCCCAAGGCGATCTCATAACTCAGCATCTGGGCGCTCGAACGGATGCCCCCCAGCAGCGAATACTTGCTGTTGGACGCCCACCCGGCCAGCACGATGCCGTAGACCGCCAGGCCGGTGATCGCCAGATAATAGAGGATGCCGACTTCGAGACTGGTGATGCCGATCGGGAGGTCGAGGACGACGGGCGCCACCTGAATAGTGAGCCCGAGGAGCGAGAACTCGCCGCCATCGAGGGTGATCCGCACCGGATCGGCGAACGGAACGATGGCCAGCACCAGGATCGCCGGCGCCACGGTCATCAGCGGCGCCAGCGTATGGAGCGTGCGATCGACCGAGGCCGGCCGGATGTCTTCCTTCAGGAAGAGCTTCAGGCCGTCGACGATCGTCTGCAGAATCCCCCACGGACCGACGCGATTGGGCCCCGGCCGCTCCTGAATGAAGCCGAGCAGCTTGCGCTCCCACAGCACCATAAACGGGACGATGATCAGCAGCACATGGAAAATGACCAGGATGAGCACCAGCCGCAGGAGCATCTCGATGGCAAACGGAGTAAGGGTCAGCGTCATGCCGGCGTCTCCACGGCTTCTTCCTGATACAGGGCTTCATCGGGCAACGGGCCGATGGCGCGTTCAAGCTGGATCACGGGCAGATAAACCTCGTCGGCCGGCAGACGCAGCCCCAGGACGTTGGCCGCGCCGGCGGCGACGCCCGGCGCCACGAACCGGCTGACGGCGATCTGGCTGGGGCGGGCGCCACCGCCGGCGAGACGGACCCAGTCGCCGTCGGCCAGGCCGAGCGCCGCGGCGTCCGCCGGGTTGAGTTCCAGCCGTGGCTGCGGGCGCAGCGCGTCGAATTCCGACGAGCGGGAGCCGAGATGATCGGGCCCCTGGCTATGCATGTTCCAGAGCAGATGCAGCCCGCCGCCAGCGGCCGGGGCGGCCTGTGCCGGCGGTTGCGCGCCGCGCTCGGCCAGGATCAGCTTGAAGTTGGGCCGCGTCCGCCGGGAGAGCAGGACGTGATTGGTCTGCGGCAGCAGCGACGGCGGATCGAGCAGCAGGTCGTCGAGCCGGAACAGCGTCGGCGCGTTCCAGGCTTTCAGCAGATCGCCGAAGATCGACTGGGCGCTCTTGTGACGCCGCGCCGCCGACATCAGCACGGCGATCGACTCCAGAATCCGCCACTCCTCCTGCGCGTCGCCGCGCGGGCGATCCCCTCGGCTCATGCGCTGCAGCGTGCCGTCGATGTCGGTCATTGTGCCGTCGTTCTCGTAGAACAGCGATCCGGGCAGTACGATGTCGGCGTGGCGCGTGATCCAGGAGGGGAAGATATCGACGGCGATGACGGTCTCGGTCGCCGCGAGCGCCTGCTCGATCAGCTCACGCTGGGGGTGATGCACCAGTTCGTCGCAGCGGTGGAGGAAGAGGACCTTGAACTGGCCGGCGGCGGCCCGCCGCAACAGCTCGGGGGCGGCCGGCGTTTCCTCCGGCGCCTCCAGCGGCGCCCCGTAGAGTTCCGAGGTCGAGCGCAGCGCCTCGGGATCGGTGACCGGGCCGGTGGGCAGCCGGTCGCTCTGCGCCCCGGCGGCGACGGCCCCCCGGGCGTTGCGCGCCGCGGTGACGGCCAGAAACTGCCAACCCGCGCCCAGCGCCTGGACCAGCCGCAGCGCCGCCGGCACGAGCGCGGGGTTCAGCGCGCCGCCCGCCGCGTCGAGCCCCAGCACGATCAGGCCCTGCTCGTGCCGCGCCAGATGGTTGAAAAGGGGCGCGCCGTCGGCGGGCGCATGGGCTTCGTCCCGTCCGTGTTCCAGGGCTGCGGCCAGGTTGTTGACGGCTGTCGCCAGCGCTTCGGGCTGCTCCAGGTAGACCGGGTCGGCGAACCGGCCGAAGAACTCATCGACGCGGGCATCGAGCAGCGCCAGGCGCGTCTTGCCCGCCCGCGCGGCCTCCTTGATGCGCAGCGCGATGTCGGGGGCGGTGCCGAGCAGATCGGCATGGATCATCAGCGCCGCGCCGTAGGCGCCGCGCGCCAGCAGGTCCAGGTCGCCGTCGCTGGCGCGCAGGGCGTCGCCCGCCGCGCGCGCCGCCGCCTCGGACGTGAAACGCATCCGCCAGTCGATGTGGCCGGCGCGGCAGAGCCCGCGCGCCAGGCGGCCCAGCAGGTAGAACTCCTCGTTGGTCGAACGCTCGCCCGCCAGAAAGCACGCCTCGCCCCGGCCGGCGTTACGCAGCGCGCGGGCCGCCGCCTCCAGCGCGCTCTTCCACGAGGTCGTCATCTGGGCGCCGTCGCCGGCGGCGATCATCGGGGTCGTCAGCCGGTCGTCATGGTTGGCGTAGTGCGTGCCGAAGCGCGCCTCGTTGCTGATGAACTCGTCGGTGTCCTCGTCGATCGTGTAGGCGCCGTGGCGGCGGCGGGTCGGCGGCGTAACGCGGTAGAGTTTGCCGGCGCGCGTCCAGGCGGTCACCGCGCCGTTGCAGGTGCGCGTCGTCGTGTTCGTCTGACGCAGTTCCCAGACCCGCGCCTTGAACCGGAACGGCTTGGACGTCAGGCAGCCGACAGGGCAGATGTCGATCACGTTGCCCGAAAACGGGTTGCTGACCGGTCCGTTGCCGTAGGTGCCGATGTAGTTGCGGTTGCCGTGGCCAAAGACGCCCATCACGTGCTCGCCGGCGATCTCGTCGCAGAAGCGGACACAGCGCGTGCACATGATGCAGCGGTTGCGTTCGATGTCGATCAGCGGGTCGAACTGCGGCTTGTGGAACCGGCGGCGGGGATCGATCGTGCGCGCCGTGCCCCAGCCGTATTCCACGCTGTAGCGCTGCAGCATGCACTCGCCGCCGCGATCGCAGATCGGGCAATCGAGCGGATGATTGATCAGCAGGAACTCCATCATCCCCTTGCGGCAACTGTCGACCAGCTCGCTGTCGGTGCGGATCTTCAGCCCGTCGGCCACGACCATGTTGCAGGCGATCTCCGGCTTGGGCCGCCCCTCCAGTTCGATCAGGCAGAGGCGGCAGTTGCCCGCCACGCTCAGCCGCGGATGGTAGCAGTAATGCGGGATGTAATGCCCGACGTCGAGCAGCGCCTGCAGCAGGTTCTTGCCCTTGGGTAACTGCATCGGGGCGCCGTTGACCGTGACGGTCACGTTGTCGGGGGGCGGGGGGACGTTCAATGGGGTCATGAAGCTTCTATTCCGGTTCCGATCCGAGTTGACAGGCTCGTCGTCTGTCCTGACCGCCGCAACAGGGACGCAACATTTTCCACGTCCGGCGGCGCATTCTCAAGTCTTAGTGGGCGGTACTTTGACGGGCGGCCCCAACTCCCTCAGGAATGGCACACGTTTCAGGCCCGCCATGTCGGTGACGGGACGCGACTTAAGTCCCTCAGGGACGGCAGACTTCAGCCCGCCACGTCAGTGGCGGGTATAAGACAATAAAGTTACGGAGTCCCATCGGGACGACAGAGATTGTCGTCTCGTCAGTCAAAGATGTAATCCTCCTCGAAAGCGATCATGTGCTTCCTCAAGAATGCACGGTATTCCTCTTCGAATGATGTGTGTCGATGATGCTCAGCCTGCGTCATGATATACTCGCGCGTCTTCGCGATCTGCGAGAAACCGATGGTAAAAACGCCATACCCCTCCTGCCAGCCAAAAGGGATCTTCGGTCTTAGCGTTTCATTCACCCATTTGGAGGAATTTGCCTTGATGAGCTGAATTCCTTTGGCCGGAGCGACCGAGGGCGGAATCATGATGAGTGCGTGAACATGATTCTCAATCCCACCGATACAAATTGCTGACATTTTTGAGTTCCTTGCGATTCCTCCCATGTACTCCCACAAGTCAAAAATCCATTCGGATTTGATTGCGTCGATCCGGCCCCGTGTTGAGAAGACGAAGTGATAGAGGCAACTGCCGTATGTATGAGCCATCGGTTCCCTCCGGACACAGCGTCTGCCGTCCCCACGGGACTTTCTCACCTGCCCCTTGCCACCCGCCACTGACGTGGCGGGCTGAAATCTGCTGTCCCTGACGGGACTCACTCTGTTTTCGCCCTCCCCAGCTACCGGGTTGACCGGAAACCGACGGCGAAGTCCGCGATGGCCGCCCCGAAATTGCCTGGGTAATACGCGAGATGAAAGCGGCAGGGCTTCAACTTCCATGGTTCAGTCCGCGGCACGACCTCCTATCTGAACTCCGTGTATTTCTTCTCGAACGGGCAGCCCTGCTGATCGACGTGGGCCTGGAATTCGTCGCGGAAGCGCGGGATCGTACGCACCAGGCTGCCGGTCGAGAATTCACCCAGCGCGCAGATCGAGCGGCCGACGATGTTCTTGCAGATATCCAGCAGCAGGTCGACATCGTGCTGCACGCCCTGGCCGTGTTCCAGCCGCTTCAGGATCTTGTGCATCCAGCCGGTCCCCTCGCGGCAGGGGGTGCACTGGCCGCACGATTCGTCCCAGTAGAAGTGCATCAGATTGAGCGCGGCCCAGACGAGGCAAACCGTTTCATCCATCACGATGATGCCCGTCGAGCCGAGAAAGGTGCCGTACTGGCGCGGGCCGTCGAAGTCCATCACGACATCCAGTTCGTCCTCGAAGAGCATCGGCACCGAACTGCCGCCGGGGAACACGGCCTTGAACTTGTTTCCGTCGCGGATGCCGCCGGCGTGCTCGTAGATCAGCTCGCGCATGGTGACGCCGAGCGGCAGCTCGTAATTGCCCGGCTTGCGCACGTGGCCCGAGATCGAATAGACGGTCATGCCCGGCGATTTTTCCGTCCCCAGCGACTTGAACCAGTCGCCGCCGCGGCGGGCCACCTCGGCAACAATCGCCAGCGTCTCCACGTTATTGATGACGGTGGGGCAGTTATACAGTCCCTGGACGGCGGGAAACGGCGGGCGCAGCCGCGGATAGCCGCGCTTGCCCTCCAGCGATTCGATCAGCGCCGTCTCCTCGCCGCAGATGTAGGCGCCCGCGCCGGTGTGAACATGAATATCGAGGTTGAAGCCGGTTCCCAGAATGTTCCGACCCAGCAGCCCGGCGGCGTAGGCGTCGTCGATCGCCCGCTGCGTCTGGCGCACCCCCTCGTAATACTCCTTGCGGATGTAGATGTAGACCGTCTCGGCGAGCGTGGCATAGGCCGCCAGCGCGGCCCCCTCGAGCAGCAGATGCGGCCGCTGTTCGAGGATCGGGCGGTTGCTGAACGTTCCCGGCTCGCTTTCGTCGGCGTTGACGCAAACGTAGTGCGGCAGATTGCGGTTGCGCGGGATGAAACCCCATTTGACGCCGGCGGGAAAGCCCGCGCCGCCGCGCCCGCGGATATTGGCCTCCTTCACCAGCGCCAGCACGTCGTCCGGGGTCTGCTCCTGAAGCGCGCGCTTGTACCCGTCATACCCCCCCCTGGCCTGGTAATCGGTCAGCGACTCCACGGAACCGGAATAAACCGTTCCGGTGACGCCGGCGGTCAGGATCGGGCTGTAGTTCTGGATTGCTGCTGTCGCCATGGATTGAGTCCAAACTCGAATTTCGAATAGCGAAAATCGAAACAAATTCGAATTTTCAAGCTATGAAACAGTCTCCCACTATTGGGAGCCACCCTTTCTAAGAATCGATCCGAATATTTTCATTAATTCGTCAGCCTCATTCGCCAGTGATTCGCATTCCCGTTGAACTTCCTTTGGGTTTTGTGATTCGACCAGTCGAAGCCAATATCGCGTCTCTTTGGCTTCAATATGGTTTGCACCGATTGAGCCCGACGAGCGAATCACCTGCGTGCGTCCTCGCGGTTGCAGATGGTTTTCTCAAGCCGTTTAGCAAGGTTTCTGACGTTGCGCGCGAATAGAAAAGTCCTTTCTTCAAGACAGTAACTCTTGCGTATAGGTCTGTCGAAAGCGTCGATGTCTTTCGAGGATTCCAATCTCTTCCCTCTGTTATTCCATCATTTGAGATTGAAATTTGTTTCGAATTTCGAATTCATATTTCGAATTTATTGCTTGTTGTTCCTTCCCGTAAAATACGGTTTTCTCTTCCCCTGCCGGCATTCTTCCAGGATTCCGTCCACTTTCGCCCGCGTCAGCCGGGTTTCGGTCTCCTGATTGACCAGCATCACCGGCGCCTCGCTGCACGCGCCCAGGCATTCGCGACGCTGGATCGTGAACAATCCATCCGCGGTCGTCTCGTTCCAGCCGATTCCCAGCTTTTCCTTCAGGTATTCATAAAGCCCGTCGGCGGCGCACAGCGCACAGGGGAGCGTGCCGCAGATCCCCAGCACATACTTCCCGACCGGGGCCCGGTTGTACATCTGGTAGAAACTGACGACCTCCATCACCTCCGCCGTCGTGCACTCGCAGATCTCGGCCGCCTCTTCCATCGTCTCCGCCGAGATCCAGCCGTCCTCCTCCTGGATCAGCCACAGCACGGGCAGCAGCAGCGAACGGCGCGTCGGGTACTTCCGCTCCAGCTCGGCAATCGCCGCGCCGTGCCGTTCGCGCACGCCATTGGTTTTGACGGGCTCCTGAATCTGTATCTGAGGCATCAGCCGACCCTTCCAACCTCGCTTGCTTGATTCCGCATGGCGTTACCGATCGATCTCCCCCAGCACGAGGTCGATCGAACCGATAATCGCCACCACGTCCGCCATCAGCGCCCCCTTGCTCATATGACCGAGCGACTGCAGATTCACGAACGAGGGGCTCCTGATTTTCAGCCGGTTGGGCTCGTACCCTCCCCGGCTGTGGATGTAGAACCCCAGTTCGCCCTTGCTGGCCTCGATCGGGTGATACGCTTCGCCCTCGGGGACGTAGATGCCCTCGCTGGCCAGCAGGAAATGGTGGATCAGGTCCTCCATCGACGCCTTGACGCGCGAGCGCGGCGGGTAGATCACCTTCGGATTGTCGATGTTGATCGGCCCATCCTTGGGCATCTGGTCCAGGCACTGCCGGATGATCTTGACGCTCTCCAGCATCTCATCCAGCCGGTTGAGAAATCGCGCGTAGCAGTCCCCTTCGTGGCGGACCGGAACGTTGAAATCGACCCGGTCGTAGACGAGATACGGCTCTTTCTTGCGGATGTCGTAATCGACCCCCGATGCCCGCAGGCTCGGCCCCGTCAGGCAGTAGCTGATCGCCTCCTCGCGGCTGATCGTGCCGACCCCGCGCGTGCGCATGATATAGATGTCGTTGTTGACGGTCAGGTCGTAGTAGTCCTGCCACTTTTTCGGGAATTCATCGATAAACTTGCGGACGCGGTCGAGCCAGCCGTCGGGGTAGTCGCGCGCGACGCCGCCGACCCGCATGTAGCTGACGGTGAAGCGCGCGCCGCAGATTTCCTCAAACAGGTCGTAGAGCGCCTCGCGCTCGCGGAACGTGTAAAGGAAGACGGTCATCGCGCCCAGTTCCATCACGTGCGTCCCGATGCAGAGCAGGTGGCTGGAGATGCGCGCCAGTTCGCAGAGAATCGTCCGCAGGTACTTGCAGCGTTCAGTCACCTCAATCCCGAGCAGCCGCTCGACGCTCAGCACGAACGCCGTGTTGTTGGCCATCGGCGAGAGGTAATCGAGCCGGTCCGTATACGGAATGAACATGTGGTAGGTTTTATTCTCGGCCAGCTTCTCCTTGCCCGAATGGAGATAGCCGATGATCGGCTTGAGGTCGAGCACCGTCTCGCCTTCCAGTTGCAGGACCAGGCGCAGCACCCCATGGGTGGACGGGTGCTGCGGGCCCATGTTGAGCGTCATGATTTCGCCGGTCGGGAAATCCTGCTCAACAGTCCGCCGGAGGGCGTGCGGGTTGCGCTCAACGATCGGTGTGTTGGCCATCATCCTTCACTCAGTGAGAATTCGCCCCTCACTCTAAATTTGTCCCTCGTCCTCGTGATCGGCCCCAAAGGTCTGCCCAGATTCGGATTCTCGGCTTTCTTCTCTCGCCCTCGGCTCTTGAATCAACTTGCATTTCCTCGATAACCGCGAGGTGCAGGGCTAACTCGTCACGAAGCCCCGCTCTACACGTCCCCATCCTGCACGCGGATCCGGGGCACCAGGTCGGCCGGTTCGCCGGCATACTCATCCGAATCCTGCTTGTAATAGAAACTGGTGGCGCCGCCGAGCGGGAAATCCTTGCGCAGCGGATGGCCCTCCCAGTTGTCCGGCATCAGGATCCGCTGCAGATTCGGATGGCCGTCGAAGCGGATGCCGAACATGTCGTAGACCTCGCGCTCCATGAAGTCGGCTCCCTTCCACAGGTCCGTGATCGAATCGATCCGGCACTCCTCCTCGTCCTCGCCGACGGGAACCCGCAGGCGCAGCCGATGGGCGTGCTCCAGCGAGCCAAGGTGGTAAACCACATCAAAGCGCGGTTCGCGACCCAGTTCCAGGTAATCGACGGCGGTCACATCGCTCAGCATCGTCAGCGACAGCCCGGCGTCGTCGCGCAGCGCCTTGACGGCGTCGTGGATGTAGCGCTTATCGATCAGCAGCGTCACCTCGCCGCTGGGCGCGACGATCCGCTCCGCCACGCAGTCCGGCGCGATCTGGTTCAAAACCTGAACCGCCGCCTCCGCCAGGTTCTCGTTTGCAAGTGTCGCCATCTTCCTCTCCCGCGCGTCTCAGCCTTCGCGAATCGCCGCCAATCTCTCGGGTGAGTCAGGTCTTGCAAGGTCGCCGCGTCGTCATCCGCATTCAGTGGCCTTGCCGATCTCCTTCAAGGAGCCTTCTTCCTCAGCCCTCCCCCCGGGGGGTGATAATCCGCTGCGGGCTGTGCTGCACCTTTTTCTGCAACTGCAGGATGCCGTAGATCAGCGCCTCGGGCCGCGGCGGGCAGCCCGGCACGTAGACATCGACCGGGATAATCTGATCCACCCCCTGCAGCACCGAGTAAACATTGTGCATCCCGCCGCACGAGGCGCACGCCCCCATCGCGATCACCCATTTGGGCTCGGTCATCTGGTCGTAGATCCGCCGCACCACCGGCGCCATCTTCTTGTTCACCCAGCCGGCGACGATCATCAGATCGGCCTGGCGCGGCGAGGGGCGAAACACCTCCATGCCGAACCGCGACAGGTCAAACCGGCTGGCGGCGGTCCCCATCATCTCGATCGCGCAACAGGCCAGCCCCAGCATCACCGGCCAGATCGAGTTCTTGCGGCACCATGCCACCACCTCGTCCAGCGTTTTGACCAGTTGATTGTCGTATTCCAGCGGGCGCAGCTTGTCCTGCAGCGCGAGCGCTTCGCGGTTGATCAGCGGCGGCCGCTTCAGCGGATCAGCCAGCACCAGCCCCCCCGCGTCCTCGGGGGGGCGTCGGTCCAGGTCCCTTATGTCCATTCCAGTGCCCCTTTCCGCCATTCGTAGATGAAGCCAACCACGAGGATCAGCAGGAAGAAGACCATCGCCAGAAAGGCATAGGGCTGGAAATTGGGGATCGTGGGGTCCCGAAACGCAATCGCCCAGGCCAGGATCAGCACCGTTTCCATGTCGAACAGCAGGAAGAGCAACGCGACCAGGTAGAATTTGATCGGAATGCGAACATTGGCCTCCCCCGTCGGCACGTTGCCGCATTCATAGGGCAGCAGTTTGGTGAAGGTGATGACGCGGGGGCCGATCAGCCCCGAAAGCGCCAGCGTCACGATCCCGAAGCCCAGCGCGATCACCAGCAGCATCAGGATCGGGATGTAGGGTGCCAGATAGTCCATCGGTGGTGGCCCCGCGGAGAGGTTGAGGTCCCCGGCGAGTTCGGGGGGACGGAAACGAGCGTCGGCGGGATGAGCGGGTGGGAGACGTGCGCGGCCGTAACCCGCAATAAGCTATACATCGGTCATTTTTTCACAATCTCCTGCACCAGTCAAACCGATTCGCCGACGCCGCCCGGTGGCTCTCCGGCCCGGCCCGGCCGGCCTGCGGGCCCGGCTGTTGCGAATCGGGTCTCCACCAGGGCGGCTGGGGCACGATCTCCCGTCGGCCAGTAGGCGCGAGGCCAACGGTACTGCCGACAAGCCGCCGCCCTATTCAGCCATACGCCCCACTCGGACGCAACCCAAACATCCCGGTATCTTGCCCGGTCAAGCAAACCCCCGCCGGCGGCGCTCCGGCCTGATTTTGCGGGTCATGCGCGCTGGGGGAATCGGCTGGAATTGCGCTTTTTTTCACAAGATCCTCCGGCACCGAGCCGCATCGGCCCTTTTGTTTGACTATTTCGATCCCCGCATCAAGAATATGGCGGCTTCCCCTCCGGCGCGGGCCAGACCGCGCGCGCGACCGCGCAGAAAGGGCTCCCCCATGCAACCGTCCACACCGCCTGTCCGTCCCGTGCCCCACCCTTGGTCGGCGTTTACCCTCATCGAACTGCTCATCGTCGTGGCGATCATCGCCATCCTGGCCGCGATCGCCGTCCCCAATTTTCTGGAGGCGCAGGTTCGCGCCAAGAGCTCGCGCGCCCAGGCCGACATCCGCTCGGTCGCCACCGCGCTGGAGATGTATCGCGTCGACTACAACGCCTATCCCACCATGATCGAGCCCGGATTTCCCCACGTCTACGGGCTGACCGACCTGAAATGGTGGTATGTGCCCGACGCGCTGAGCACCCCCGTCGCCTACCTCGGCAGCGCCGATCTGCACTGTCCGTTCGGCGGCGATTTCAAGAATCAGCGCGACAATTTCCCCGGCGAGATCTGGCGCCGCTACTCCTACGAAAACATCCGTGAACTGGAACAGTATGCCGCCAGCTATCCCCTGCTGCAGGCCAAATACGGCCCCCAGCAGCATGCCCTGGAGCGGATCGGCGGCTGGCGCCTGCTCTGCATCGGCCCCGACATCGAATGGAACCCGATGGTTCAGTACGATCCGACGAACGGCACGGTCAGCCTGGGCAACATCATGCGCTCGCAGAAAGACCCCGTCGGCCGCAACAGCGAACCGCTGGCCGTCAACTGAAGCCCCATCCCGCGCCGCTCGCCCTCGTCCTCAACCGGTGTCGGTCTGCCTAAGATTCGGCTCCCGCCTCTCGTCTCTCATCCGCGGCTCTCCAGTTCTTGTTTTCGGATCCATAAATCGGTTCGTTAATTTGGCTGAAGATCGTTCCTGCGCCCTTTTGCTTTTCAAATGGCGCGGGGAATCGCAGAATGGCTCGGCGTGCCGCCGCGCGCCGCTGCTCTCCGTCGATGGAACGACGCCATGGCGCATAACCCGTCAACTCCCGCCGACCGCCCCTGGCCCGCCGATCAACTGCGGCCGTGCGTCTTTCTGGACCGGGATGGGACCGTCACCCGCGAGGCGGGCTACATCAACCACCCCTTCCGGTTGGAACTGCTCGCCGGAGCGGCCGGCGCCATCCGGCGGCTCAACCGGGCCGGCGTGCTCGCCGTCCTGGTCAGCAACCAGGCGGGCGTCGCGCGCGGCTACTTCACGATCGACGTGCTGGAGGAGACCTTCGCGCGGCTGCGCGAACTGCTCGCCCGCCGCAACGCCCACCTCGACGCGATCTACTACGCGCCGTTCCATCCGAGCAGCGCCGACCCGCGCTGGCGCGACGATCCGGAGGAACTGCGCAAGCCCGGCCTCGGGATGATCCGCCGCGCGCAGGCCGAGCTGCCGATCGACATGTCGCGTTCCTATGTGGTGGGCGATCGCCAGCTCGACGTCCAGTTCGCGCACCGTGCCGGCCTGCCCGCCGTCTTTGTCAAGTCGGGCTATGGTTTGGGCGAACTCACCTACTCGCGCGCGACCTGGCGCGAGGAACCCGAGCACATCGCCGAGGATCTGCCCGGCGCGGTCGCGTGGATCCTGCGCGATCTGAAACGCCGCGCCCGCCCAACCGCCCCATCCCGGAGTAACCGATCATGACCCCGCCCCTGCCCGCCAGCCCGCGGGAGCGCATCGTCGACCTTGCGGAAGCGGCCGAATTCGCCCGCGACCGCCAGCGGCGCGGCCTGCGCGTCGTCTTCGCCAACGGCTGCTTCGATGTGCTGCACGCCGGACACGTTTCGTATCTGAACGACGCCCGCCAGGAGGGCGATGCGCTGATCGTCGGGATCAATTCGGACCGGTCGGTGCGCGAGATTAAGGGGCCCGACCGTCCGATCGTGCCGCAGGAGGACCGCGCCGAGCTGATCGCCGCGATGGAAGCCGTCGATCGGGTCGTGATCTTCGATGAACCGACCGCCGAGCGCTGCCTGCGGACGATCCGGCCCGACGTCCATGCCAAGGGGACGGACTATACGGCCGAAACCGTGCCCGAGCGCGAGATTGCCAGGGAGCTTGGGATTCGCGTGGCGATCAGCGGCGCGCCCAAGACCAACGCCAGCAAGCAGATCCTCCGCGCCGTCCGCGAGCAACAGACTCCCTGAACCTGTGCAGAGCATCCGGCGTTATTAAAGTAAAGCTTACGTTGATGCCGACGGTGTGGGCATGAAGAATCGCCTCGCGGCCAGCCTGTCATCTCTCCGAGGGTGCTGAACCCCGCCGATCGGCCTAGAACAACGCCGGACGGGCAAGGTGTTCAAGCGCGGCGGCGGCGGCCTCGCGCCGCAACAGCTCGAGCATCCGCCGCGTCACGGCGGCGTTGTGCTGCAGCAGGTGATCGGTCTCGGCGGCGGCCCGCAGCAGAATCTGTTCTTCAATGCCGGTCCC
>ERZ795049.1183-NODE-1183-length-35639-cov-8.044711_pt1 | contig 35639 bp, 26 predicted proteins | sample MGYA00375133_ERZ795049 | MGnify/ENA primary metagenome ERZ795049 (study PRJEB30178, sample SAMN05720147) | activated sludge metagenome | isolation source: anaerobic digester from wastewater treatment plant | place: Japan | collected 2015-04-20 ... | reverse complement strand
TTTGAGGTGCCTGTGGCCCTGGTCAGCGAGCGGTTCGGCTGGTCGCGCAACAAGGCGACTCTGCTCACGGCGGCGGCGCTGGCTGTGATCGGCTCCGGCGCGGCGCTCTCGGGCAGCACGCTGGCCGAGTTCAAGCCGTTCGGCATGACTCTGTTCGACCTCTTTGACTGGACGACATCGAACCTGCTCCTGCCCGTCGGCGGCCTGTTCATCTGCCTGTTCGTGGGGTGGAAGTGGGGCTATCCCGAGCTGCAGCGGGCGCTCTCCAACGAGGGTGCGCTCAACAACCGGGGCATAGTGCGGGCCTTTTACGGCATCGCCAAGGTGGTCAGCCCGGTGCTGGTGTTCGTCGTGCTGTTGAGTGGATTGGGGCTCATCTAGCAGGCAAGCGCCGCAGTACTGCCCACCTGCAGAGGCACCTGACACACCAATTTCCATGGCGGGTGGCCAGCGCCTGCTTTCTGGCAGAGACTCGGTCCAGCTCGCGCCTCGGCTGACGGACGGTTTCTCCTGCTGCAGGGCGGCCCCCCCTACCGTTCCCCCGTCGCGGGGGAATTGGGTCGCCCGACCGCATCCTGTGCGGCCAAGAAGTGGCAGGCGAGCGATGCTGTGCGCGCGAAGACAGCCCAATTCCCCCGCGACGGGGGAACGGTAGGGGGGCCCCACCCGCCGGCATGGACAGGCCCCTGACGGAGTTTTAGCCAATCGCTGTGCCGCCATGGAAATTGGTGTGTCAGGTGCCTCTGCACGAGAGGGAGAGTGGGGGGGGGTATGTCCCACAGTTGTGGGGCACCCGTGTGCTGGCCGGGTTCTTCGCTGCCATCCCTTGGGCGCAGACAAGCCTGCACAGACACATGCCCTCGTGCGCCCGGCCCTGACCCGGGTTAGGGGTTTGGCGGGCTGGCTGGCGTTGCTGGCTGCCCCGCGGGGCAGCCAGCAACGCCAGCCAGCCCGCCAAACCCCTAACCTAAAGGCCAGCACCGGGTTCGTGCGAAGCTCAAGAGCCGGTCACCAACGATGGTGGGATATACCCGAGTGGGGGCTTGCGTTTGACGTGCAGCCCCGCCGGGTCTATGGTATGGGCAGCGTGACCGCCATCGCGGCCGGGTGCCTCGATCACCTCAGGAAGGAGCGCTGCCATGCCTGAACCCATCAACTGGCCCGCCGCCGTCGACGAGACGGTGCGCAACCTCGCGCGCCTCATCCAGATTGATACCACCAACCCGCCGGGCAACGAGCTGCCGGCCATCCTCGCCATCCGCGAGCTGTTGGTTGCCAGCGGATTCCCCGAACGCGACATCACCATCATAGAAGCGGGCGCCAACCGGGCGAACCTGGTGGCGCGGCTGCGGGGCAGCGGCGCGGCGCGGCCGCTCTTACTCACGGGGCATGTGGATGTGGTGCCGGCCGAGCGCGAGCACTGGTCGCACGACCCCTTTGGCGGGGAGGTGGCCGAGGGCTGCATCTGGGGACGCGGCGCCCTCGATATGAAGGGCACCGCGGCCATGTACCTCGAAGCCTTCCTGCTGGCCTTCCGCCAGGAGCTGCCCCTCAAGCGCGACTTGATCCTGGCGGCCATTGCCGACGAGGAGATGGGCTTTGATGCCGGCTCCAAGCTGCTGGTCGACCACTACCGCGACCTGATCGCCGCCGAGTATGCGCTCAACGAGAGCGGCGGCACGACGGTGCCGATGGGCGGCGTGCGCCTCTACCCCATCCAGGTGGCCGAGAAGGGCGTCTGCTGGCTGCGCATGACGGCGCACGGCACGGCCGGCCACGGCTCCATGCCGCGCGAAGACAACGCCGTCGGCCGCCTCGCCCAGGCGCTCGGCCGCCTGCAGCGCGCCGCGCACCTGCCGGTGCACGTCACGCCGACGGTGCGCACCATGCTGGCCGCCCTCTCGGCCCAGCTCAGCTTCCCGGCACGGGCGCTCGTGGGCCTGCTGGGCAGCCCGGCAGTGGCGTCGCTCGCGCTCGGGGCGCTTCATGGCCAGGCGCGCTCCCTCTTCACCGCCCTGCTCACCAACTCGGTCAGCCCCACGGTGCTCGCCGCCGGCAGCAAGACCAACGTCATCCCCGCTCAGGCCTCGGCCGATCTCGACTGCCGCCTCCTTCCCGGCCAGACGCCCGAGAACGCCATGCGCGAGATCCTCGCCATCACCGGCCCCGGCATCACGCTCGAGCCGCTGCAGACGACCGAGGGCGCCGAGTTCCCCACCGACACGCCCCTCTACCACCTGCTCGAGCGCGCCACGCGCCGCATGGACCCGAGCGGCCTCGTCGTGCCCTTGCTCAGCCCCGGCGCCAGCGACGCCGCCGAGTACCGCCGCGCCGGCATCACCGTCTACGGCTTTGCGCCCGGCATCATGCCGCCGGGCTTTCCCATCCTCGAGCTGGCCCATGGCCACGACGAGCGCCTGCCCCTCGCCGCCCTCGAGACCGGCCTGCCCGCCCTGTGGGAGGTCGTCAGCGAATTCTGCCTGTAGTAGCCCGCAGGAGAGGGCCAGACCTACATGGCGACCGGGTTTCTCGCTTCGCACCCACCCGGTTCGGACCCCTTGGGGGGGTTGGGCGGGTTGGTTGGTGTCGCTGGCTGCCCCTTGGCGCGCCCGCGGGCGCGCCAAGGGGCAGCCAGCGACACCAACCAACCCGCCCAACCCTATCCTGGCTCAGGGCCGGGCTAGAGCAGCGCGAGATACCCGGCTGTCGCCAGGATGCCGGGAGCTGCGAGTTCTTTCTCCAACAGGCTGAGCCCAGCCTTGACAGGGTTGCCTATCACTGGTAGAATAATTCCGAAGATCACTTCGGAATTGACGCAGGGGAGAGAGATGCGCTTCTCGGCCAAGGAGCAGTATGGGCTGCGGGCGATGGCTGAACTGGCCTCGCGCTACGGCCAGGGGCAGGTGGCCCTGAGCGAGGTGGCGCAGAGCCAGGGCATCAGCCTGGCCACGCTCGAGCAGGTTGTCGCTCCGCTGCGCCGCGCCGGGCTGCTCGAGAGCACGCGGGGCGCGAGCGGCGGCTATGCCCTGGCGCGCCCACCGCAAGCCATTTCGGTGGGCGACGTGCTGCGCGCCATCGACGGCGCCCTCGTGCCCATCCCCTGCCTCGAAGATGCCGGCGGCGCCTGCTGCGAGCGCGCCCACCAATGCGCAACCCGCCCGGTGTGGGCGCTGGTGCGCGCCCGCCTGGCCGAGACCCTCGATTCCCTGACCCTGGCCGACGTCTGCCGCCAGGATATCACCTAGATCTAGGAGAGACCCAACACGTGTCGTTATGGCGCATCCTTCGCGAAGATATGAAGACCGTGTTCGAGAAGGACCCGGCTGCTCGTAGCCGGGTCGAGATCCTGCTCTGCTACCCCGGCCTGCACGCCCTGTGGCTGCACCGCCTGGCCCATCGCCTGTGGCTGGGCAAGCATCGGCTGCTGGCCCGCGTGCTCTCGCACTGCAATCGCTTCCTGACCGGCATCGAGATCCACCCCGGCGCACGCGTGGGCCGGCGCTTCTTTGTCGACCATGGCATGGGCGTCGTCATCGGCGAGACGACCGAGATCGGCGACGATGTGCTGCTCTACAAGGGCGTCGTGCTCGGCGGCACCACCCTGCAGAAGGGCAAGCGCCATCCGACCATCGGCAACGGCGTCGTCATCGGCTCCAACGCCGTCGTGCTCGGCGCCATCGCCGTGGGCGATTATGCCAAGATCGGCTCGGGCGCGGTGGTCATCAAGCCGGTGCCGCCCAAGGCCACTGTGGTGGGCGTGCCGGGGCGGGTGGTGGCGCCCAGGGAACGGGCCGAGCTGCCGCGCCTCGACCTGGAGCATGCCCGCCTGCCCGACCCGGTGGTCGATGCCCTGCGCAGCCTGGAGGCACGCATCGAAGCGCTGGAGCGGGCGAAGAGCGAAGCAGGAATTGAAGGGACTGGGGAATCTGGAGGAACTGACGGCAATGGTCGGGAGCAGCGGCGACTGCCACCAGCAGTTCCCTTTGTTCCATCAGTTCCGTCAGTTCCCTGTGGAGGAGAGGAGTCCTATGCTTCCCAAGCCTGAGCGCACCATCTACATGGACCATGCCGCGACGACGCCGGTGGACCCCCGCGTGGTCGAGGCCATGCTGCCCTACTTCAGCGCCCAGTACGGCAACCCGTCGAGCATCTATGCCCTGGGCCGCGAGGCCGCCGGCGCCCTCGATGCCGCGCGCAAGACGGTGGCCGATGTATTGCACACGCAGCCGCGCGATATCATCTTCACCTCGGGCGGCAGCGAGTCCGACAACCTCGCCATCCGCGGCTGCGCCTTTGCCCGGCGCAAGCAGGGCAAAAACCACATCATCACCTCGCCCATCGAGCACCATGCCGTGAGCCACACCGTGGAGCAACTCGTCAAAGAGTTCGGCTTCGAGTCGACTATCGTGCCGGTGGACCGCTACGGCGTCGTCGACCCGGCCGCTGTGGAGCGCGCCATCACCGAGCGCACGGCGCTGGTCTCGATCATGTATGCCAACAACGAGATGGGCACCATCGAGCCCCTGGCCGAGATCGGCGCGATAACCAGGGCCAAGAAGGTGCCCTTCCACACCGATGCCGTGCAGGCGGGTGGTGTGTTGGACCTCGACGTGGATGCGTTGGGCGTCGACCTGCTCTCGCTCTCGGCGCACAAGTTCTACGGGCCCAAGGGCGTGGGGCTGCTCTTCGTGCGCCGCTACACGCCGCTGATGACGATGCAGACCGGCGGCGGACACGAGCGCAACCGCCGCGCCGGCACCGAGAACGTGCCCGCCATCGCGGGCATGGCCGAGGCACTGCGCCTGGCCTACGAGGAGCGCGAGCGCAATAACGCCTACGTGGCGGGCCTGCGCGACCGGCTCATCGCGGGCATCCTGGCGCACATCCCCGACGTGGAGCTCACCGGCCACCCGACGCAGCGCCTGCCCAACAACGCCAGCTTTGCCTTCCACGGCATCGAGGGCGAATCGATCCTGCTCAACCTCGACCTCTTGGGCGTGGCCGCCTCCAGCGGCTCGGCATGCACCTCGGCCTCGCTCGAACCCTCGCACGTGCTGCTGGCCATGCAGTTGCCGGTGGAGGTCTGCCACGGCAGCCTGCGGCTCACACTGGGCAGAGACAACACCCAGGAGGATGTGGACTATGTGATCTCCATCCTGCCCGGCATTGTGCAAAAGCTGCGCGCCATGTCGCCGATGTACCATGGCTAGGGCTTGCCACACCTGACAGGTCTCGGTAGACCTGTCACACCGATTTCCATGGCGGGTGGCCAATTGGCAAACAACCCGGCAAGGAGCTTGCCCACGCCACAGGGTAGGTCCCCCTACCGTTCCCCCGTCGCGGGGGAATTGGGCTGTCTTCGCCCGCACAGCATCGCTCGCTTGCCACTTCTTGGCCGCACAGGATACGGTCGGGCTCCCCAATTCCCCCGCGACGGGGGAACGGTAGGGGGGGCCCCACCCTGCAGCAGGAGAAACCGTCCGTCAGCCGCGGCGCGAGCTGGACCGAGTTTTTGCCAGAAAACAGGCGCTGGTCATCCGCCATGGAAATCGGTGTGACAGGCGCCGCACAGGGGAGGTCACCATGACCAACGACACACATCGCCACGAGCCTCAGGGAGCGCCGGGCACAGCCCATATCGGCGCGCGCCAGGTGGCGCGGGCGCTGCTCTCACTCGTCGTCCTGATCGCCAGCCCCTTCCTCGCCGCCGGGCGCCTCGATTGGTGGCCGGCCTGGGCGCTGGTCGCCCTCACCCTGGCCGCCAGCGTCGCCGCCCGCATCATCCCGGCGCGCAGGAACCCCGACCTGCTGGCCGAGCGCGCCCGCTTCGCCGAGGCCGAGGGCGTCAAGCCCTGGGATCGCGTGCTCATGCCCATCGTCGGCATCGTTGGCCCGCTCGCCGTCTGGGTCGTCGCCGGGCTCGACGAGCGCTTCGGCTGGCCGCCGCTGGTGTCGCTGCCACTGCAGGTGGTCGGGCTGCTCATCGTGGCGGCGGGCGGTGCCCTCGCCACCTGGGCCATGGCCGAGAACCGCTTCTTCTCCGCCGTGGTGCGCATCCAGCGCGATCGCGGCCACAGCGTCATCTCCAGCGGCCCCTACCGCTTGGTGCGCCACCCCGGCTACAGCGCCGGTGTGCTCAATGCCATCGCTGCGCCGCTCGCCCTCGGCTCGCTCTGGGCGCTCATCCCCGGCCTGCTCTGCGTCGGCGCCATCGCGGTGCGCACCGCGCTCGAAGACCGCACGCTGCAGGCAGAACTGCCCGGCTATCGCGAGTATGCCCAGCGCGTGCGCTACCGCCTGCTGCCTGGCGTGTGGTAGACCTTGTTTGTAGTGCGGGAGAGTGCATGGGTGGTGGGCGAGTTCCCGCGGGAACTCGCCCACCACCCATGCACTCTCCCGCACTACGAGCATGTGCCGGCGCGCCAATTGCCGCACTACAGGGGGCTACGCAACCCTGGGGCACTCTGATGCGTACTGGTAGTAGAGACGCGGATGAGCCGCGCCTCGGATGCAGGAGATACCTTGATGAACGCCTTGACCGAACGCCAACTGCAGGTCCATGTGCCCGTCGTCGGCTGGCTCTTGATCGTGAGCCATGCGCTCTATGCCCTGATCGGCGGCCTTGTGTGCACGTTGATGCTGACCATCGCCATCGCGGTACAGGACGCCGAGGCAAGCCCGATTGTCGCCTTTGTCGGCATTGCCGTGGCCGGGCTGTTCGTGGTGCTCGGCATCCCGGGCCTGGTGGCCGGCCTGGGCGTGCTGGCGCGCAAGAACTGGGGTCGCATTCTCGCCATCGTGGTCGCCGTGCTCAACGTGCTCAACTTTCCCGTGGGCACCCTGCTCGGCGCCTATGCACTGTGGGTGCTCTTGCAGGAGGCGGCGAGCGACTACTTTGCACCGGCCAAGGCGCCGGAGGCCCCCGCGGCCGGCGAGCAGCCCGCAGACGACGTTGCGGCGTAGAACAGAGGTGACACCATGTCTCCCCAGAGCTTCAAGCCCAGCCCGCAATATCTGACCCGGCTGCGTATCGTCATGACCATCATTGCCCTGGCTGTGTTGGCCGGCGGCGTGCTGATGGCATTCCCAATGATCTTTGCCCGCGACACGCGGCCCGCGGCGCTGATCATCGGCCTCGTCATCGCCGGCCTTGACCTGGCGTGGTATCTGCCGGCGCTCGCCATCGTGGGGCCGTACCACCGCAGCCTGCGCTACGAGGTGCAAGACGACGAGGTGATCGTCTACGCAGGCATCTGGACGCAGTCGGTCAAGCACGTGCCCTACCGCACCGTGACCAACCTGACGGTCAAGCGCGATATCCTGGATCGCTGGCTGGGCACCGGCACCCTGGAGATCCAGACGGCCGGCATGAGCGGCTCGCAGAGCAAGGCCGAGGAGTGCCTGGTGGGCCTGGCCAACGTGCAGGCGGTCTACAGCATCGTGGCGGCCGAGCTGCGGCGCTTCCGCGGGGCCATGGGGCCGGCTGCCGCCGAGGCCATGCCCGTCGCGGCGTCTGGCGACGACGGGCTGCAGGGCATCGCCGCAGAGGTGCGCGCCATCCGCCGCCTGCTCGAGCAGCAGTGGCGCTAGCAGGCTGTCGGAGAACCATCCCGTTACCATCAGCATCCTGGTGGCAGCCGGGCAGTGGCGGGGCGCATAACCGGTCGCCGGCCGGGAGCGGTCTTCTCCGACAAGCTGCTACGCAGGTGATACCAGATGGAATCAACCAGCCCGCGCATCCGCCTGATCCACTTTGATCCGGCTGGGGCCGCCGCCAAGGTCGCCCTGCTGCAGGCCGCCGGCTATGCCGTCGACGTGGCGCCGATGAGCGCCGCCGTCCTGCGCACGTTGCGCGAGCGCCTGCCGGCTGCGGTGGTGATCGACCTGGACCGCCAGCCCTCCAGCGGGCGCGACCTGGCGCTGAACCTGCGCCAGCACAAGGCGACACGGAGGGTGCCCCTGCTCATCGCAGGCGGCGAGCCGGAGAAGGTCGCGGCCGTGCGCGCGCTGCTGCCCGACGTGGCCTGCGCGCCCTGGGCCGGGGTGGGCGTGGTGTTGGCGCAGGCCATCGCCCGGCCGCCGGCCGAGCCGGTTGTCGTCCGCTCGTTGTTCGCCACCTATGCCGGCGTGCCCCTGGCCAAAAAGCTGGGCATCGAGCCGGGCTTCCGGGTTGCTCTGGCGGGCACGCCCGAGGGGCTCGAGGCCACGCTGAGTGCGCTTCCCGAGGGTGCCCGCCTCGAGCACGACACCGGCGGTCCGCGCGACCTGACGCTGTGGTTCGTGCGCTCACGCGCCGAGCTCGAAGCGGGACTGGCGACCATGGCGCCCCACGCCGCCCGCGGCCGGCTGTGGATCATCTGGCCAAAGAAGGCCTCGGGCGCGGCCGGCGACCTGTCGCAGCTCGAGGTGCGGCGCCTCGGCGTGGCCATAGGGCTGATGGACTATAAGATCTGCGCCGTCGACGCCACGTGGACGGGCCTGCGCTTCACGCTGGCCAGGCGCGGCTGACTTGGCCAGGTGCTTGTAGTGTGGGAGAGCGGGCGCTGGGGCAGGCGTGCGTCCTGCCCCAGCGCCCGCTCTCCCACTACCTGTACTCCCTGAACCACAACCTGCGCGCGCGGCTCTTGCGGCAGCGCCGGCCGCTGTTGGCCGGGGTCAAGCTGACGCACCGCTGCAACCTGCGCTACCCGGCCTGCCCCTGCCGTCGTCTTCGCGACTACTCTACCTCTACCGGCACCGCGACGTGGCGCCGGCCGGCGGCGTCGGTCCACGACCGCGCGGCAGCACCGGCCTCGGCGGGGCGATCCTCGCCAGGCGGAAGGATGAACTCGACCTCGCGATAGGGCAGAGGATAATCCCCCTCGGGAGGCAACACGACGAGCCGGATATGTCCCTGCTCCGCCATCACCTCGAGCGTGACCCGGCTGTATTGCCCCTGCCGGTAGAGCAGGCTCACCCCATCGTCCTCATATAGCGTCAGGCGCCCGCGGCCGGCCCTCGGATGCGGGAAGGCGTAGACCTGCCGCAGGTCATCGGGCTGCTCGCCGATGTGGCGCATCAGCTTCCCACAAGCGACCATTCCACCCGCCGGCACGAAGAGTGGGATGCGCTCCAGCGGCGCTGGGGCGTCGATCGTCTGCCCGCCCTCATGCCACTGGCCGCTGGCCCAATCGCACCATGGTTGCCCGGCCGGCAGATACACCGGTCGACTGCGCACGTCGCTCTCGAGCACCGAGGCCACGAGCAGGTTCGCTCCCAGCATGAAATCGAAGGACTCGCCGTGGCAGCGCGGGTCGCCTGGGAAAGCATAGACAAGTGGGCGAATGATGGGGTGCCCCGTCTGGGCGGCCTCGAAGAGCAGGCTGTAGAGGTAGGGAAGCAGCCGGTAACGGAACTCGATCGCCGCGCGCACCAACGACACGGCCTCCGGGTACATCCAGGGCTCGTTGACGGTGCCGTCCAGGTGCCAGGAATGGATGCTGAACCTGGGGTGGAAGATGCCGTTCTGCACCCAGCGCACAAAGAGCTCGGGCTCCGGCCTGTAACCCGAAAAGCCGCCGACGTCGTGGCCGACGTTCGGCATGCCTGATAGGCCAAGGCCGAGCCCCATGGGGATATTGTAGCGCAGCGTATGCCAGGAGGTATAGTTGTCGCCGGTCCACGTCTGTGCATAGCGCTGGATGCCGGGGGACCCCGAGCGAGAGATAAGGAAAGGCCGCTCCGATGGCCGCGCCTCCAATTGCGCCTCGTAAGACGCCCGCGCCATCAGCAGTCCCTGCACCGGCCGGATCAGCCCAATCGGCAGCGGCTGGCCGAAGCCCTGGCAGCGGGCCGCGTCATCCCAAATCTCGTACTCGTTGTTATCGTTCCATGTGGCGTCGATGCCCAGCGCCAGCAGACTATCGTGGACGCGGTCTTTCCACCACTGATAACCTGCCGGATTGGTGAAATCGATGTAGGAGCCCTGCCCACCCCAAAAGTCATCGATCTGAGGCCCATCGCCGTCCGCTGAGCCGACGAAACCGCCCAGGGCTGCGACCTCGTCGTAGCTTGGGTGTGAGGTTAGCAGGCAGGGCTTGATGTTGGCGGCCAGGTGCATGCCGGCCCCGTGGAAGGCCGCCACCATGGCTCGTACGTCGGGTATCTTGTCGCGGTTCCATTGGAAGACGTAGCGCTTGCCATCGCTGCCGGAGCCATAGCCCGAGGAGAGATGGAAGAGGTCGCAGGGAATGCGATGCTCGCTGCACAACTGCACAAAGCACTGCAACTGCTCCTGGGCATCCGGGGCGTCGGTATAGGTCATCGTCGAGCCCAGGTAACCCAGCGACCAGCGCGGTGGCAGGGCCATGTGGCCGGTGAGGGCAGAGAGCTTTTCCACCACTTGCTCGATGGTCGGGCCATAGATCAGGTAATAGTCGATGTCGCCGTCGTCGGCCTGGTAGTAGCGGTAGTCGCCGTGGTAGGCATCGAGCTCGCACCCCATGTCGAAGGCACACGAAGCCGGGTTATCGTAAAGCAGCCCGTAGGCCAGGTTCAGCTCGGGAACGAAGGTGATATAGAAGGGGAAGTGCTTGTAGAGCGGGTCGCCCGTCTCGGCGTTGTAGCCCAGGGCGTCGGTCGGCCGCAGGCGAATCCGCCTCCCTGCCTTGTCCAGCGGGCCGGAGCACTCACCAAAGCCGTAGTAGTGCTCGCCCGCGCGGCGTTCCTGGTAGTGAAAGACGGTCCTACCCGCGCGGTCATACGCATAGGCCAGGCCTGCCAGGTCGGCGGCGAACTCGCGTCCTTCGGCGTCGGCCCAGCGCAGCCGCAAGTCGCCCAGGCTGACCTCGAGGTGGAGTTGGCGCGTACGCAGGTGAACCATGGCGGCCTCGTGCTGCAGGGCGAACGATGGCTGTGTGAAGCGCGTCAGATCATCGCGCGGGCGCCCTTCACGAGCGACGTCGCCGTCGGCGCCGACAATCATCCAGGTGCGATAGAGGCGGGGCCGGCCGTCAGGCCAGTGCTGCACGCGGATGATGTCCTCCTCCAGAACGCTGATGCAGAACTGCTCGCCGCGCCGGCCCGAGAGGAGGAGGGGATGGCCCGGCGGGTTGCTCAATGAAGCCCCGGTAAGCTTGGTCAGGCGCATATGGTTATCTCCTGCATCGCAGGAACTCATCGCGGGCCCACTGCGCCCATTCTTCGCGCACGTTGATGGCGTCCCACTGCGGATAGTCTTTGGCGATGAACCCGCCGCAAAAGCCGCCCAGCAGGTCCATCATTTTGCGCGCTTCGGCCTGGATCGCCGCCTTGTCGCCGGTCTGCATGACCTTTTGAATATCGACCGGAGAGTAGAAGGCGATGCGCCCGCCAAACTCGTGCGCCAGCCGCTCCACGCCGGTGAGGGCAGGCTGATCGAGCTGCAGCGCATCGATCCCCACCTCGACCAGGTCCTCGATGATCTCATGGATATCGCCACAGGAGTGCATGAGCACGTGCAGGTTGCGAGCGTGGGCGTGCTCCACCAGCAGCCTGAAGGAAGGCCCAAAGATCTTGCGCCAGGTTGTGGGGCTCACCAACAGCCGGTCCTGCGTGCCCCAATCCTCGGCAAAGATCAGCCCGTCGGCGCCGATCTCAGCATAGCGGTCCATCACGCCGATCAGCATGGCCACGATCTGCTCGTTCAGGCGCAACACCTCGCCCTCGTTGATCAGCACGTCCATAAGAAAGTGGTCCATGCGCCGCATGTCGCGCATGATGGCAAAAGGAAAGCCGGGCAGCCCACCCAGGCGGTACTTGTCCGGCTCGGCGGCGAAACGCTCCGCCGCCCGGCGAAAGAGCGCCGGTGAGGCATAGTCGGGCAGGGTATAGCCCTCCAGCTTGTGCCAGCCATCCTGCAGAGCGCCCTTGACCACCTCGCCTTTGTAGCGATCGGTGAGCTGGCCCCAGATATTGCCGTACGGGTCGCGGTGCAGATGCCCAGGGAAATCGGGCACCTCCTGCCGGATCGTGGGATCCTGCTCCTCCGGGATATCCGGGAGCCCCTCACTCGCCCCCGCATGCACGAAATCCGAGGGCTGCGGCGCAACAAAGTCATAGCCGATGCGCTCCGGCCCAGTGAATTCCAGACAGCGCCTGATCATCTCGCGGCTGTTCACGTTATCCCCCTACCGCGTGGATCGCACCGCCCCATTCGTCCGGCAGGCGCCGATCGTAGGGCTGGATCACCCGCGTCGGCCGGCCGGCACCCGGCATCGCGGTGACGCAGCAGATCATTCATTGTCTGAGTATTGGCCCTAACCTTTTATGCCGGTGCTGGCGATGCCGCTCACGAGGTAGCGCTGCAGGAAGGCAAAGACCAGGGTGATCGGCAGCATGGAGAGGACAGTCATGGCCAGGACATAGTTCCAGTCGGTCACCAGCTCCCCGCGGAAGCGGGCCAGGCCGAGCTGCAGGGTAAACAGGTTGGGATCGTTGACCACGATCAAGGGCCACAAAAAGTCGTTCCAGCGCCACATGATGGAAAAGACGGTCAGCACGGCCAGCGCGGGCGCCGAGAGCGGTAGCACGATGCGCGTAAAGATGCGCCACTCGCCCGCGCCGTCGATGCGTGCCGCCTCGATGATCTCGTCGGGCAGCGTGATCATGTACTGGCGCAGGAGGAAAACGCCCGTCGGCGTCGCTGCGGGTGGGATGATGATGCCCCAGAGGGTGTTGACCATGTTCAGCCGCGCCATGACCATGTAGACCGGGATCATAATGACCTGCAGAGGGATCATCAGTGTGCCCAGGGTGATCAGGAAGATGAGGTCACGGCCGCGGAACTTGTACTTGCTAAGCGCAAACGCGGCCATCGAGTTGATGGCGAGCGTGATCAGGGTCGCGGCCAATGTGACCACCACGCTATTCAGTAGGTAGCGCAGGAACGGAAAGCGCACCAGCGCTTCGCTATAGTTGGTCAGGATCCACGTCTCGGGGAAGAACATCGGCGGGATGTGGTACAGCTCGCCGAGCGATTTGAACGACGACAGCACGACCCAGAGCACAGGCAGGAAGGTGATGGCCACGCCCAGAAAGAGCGCCAGATAGGTCAGCACGGTGGCCAGTCCGAAGCGGCGCCTGCCGCTAGGCCGGCCTTGCTGTCTTGCAGACTCCAGGGTTTCGCTGGCCATAGAATCCATCCTTCTGTACGGGCAGGCGCTACAATGCCTCGCCGAGGCGCCCCATCAGGTATTGCAGGACGGTCAGCGAGAAGATGATCACAAAGAGCACCAACGAAGCCGCCGAAGCCAGGCCGAACTGGTTCAGGTCGAACCCCGCCCGGTAGATGAACTGCACTATGGTGAGGGTGGCAAAGCCGGGCCCTCCCCCGGTCAGGACGTAGATGTGATCAAACACCTCGAAGGCGCGAATGAGGCCCAGGATGGTGACGACGGCGATCGAAGGCAGCAGGAGGGGCAAGGTCACATAGCGGAAGCTGTGCCAGCGGTTGGCGCCATCCACAAGCGCTGCTTCGTAGACTGTGGGCGGTATGGCCTGCAGGCCCGCCAGCAGGATCAGGGCGAAAAAGCCAACCGTTGCCCACACGTGCACGAGGATAGCCCAGGCCATGGCCGTATCCGCCCGCATCAGCCAGGGCACGGGTGCCAGGCCCAACACACGCAGCGCAGCGTTCAGGGCGCCATATTGCGAGTTCAGGACCCAACTCCAGATCAGAGCGACGACCACCGGCGAGAGGAGCACCGGGTAGAAAAAGACGCTGCGAAAAAGGCCGCGCGCGCGGATCGGCTCATTCAGGAGCAGCGCGATCAGCAACGAGAACAGCAGGACCAACCCGACGTCGCCGACGACAAAGGTCGCCATGTTGCGCAGCGCTTGCCAAAAGACATCGTCCTGGCTCGCCAGGTAGGCAAAGTTGTCGAGGCCGACGAACCGGGGTGGGGCCAGAAAGCTGGTCTTGAAGAGACTCAGGTAAAAGTTATAGATTGCTGGAACGACGATAAAGACGCTGAACACCAGCAAGTTGGGCGCCAGGAACAGATATGGGATGATCCGTCGACGACCGGTTTGATTCAAGGGACACTCCCACGTCTGGAAAGAGCCTATCCGAAGAACAGCAGAGCGGGCTCCCATGCCCGTGGCTCCGGCGGCGTGGGAGCCGCCTCTGCCTACTGCGGAAGACAGTCAGGTGCGGAGGGGCAGCCCCTGCGGCCCAGGTGGAGGGATGGCCGCTCGACCATCCCTCCATCGCCCGGGGTACGACTCGCCGTTGCGCCGCATGGGCGCACCGGCAGGCCTATTGCTTGATCAGCTCCTTGGCTTTGGTCTGCGCCGCCTCGAGGGCCTGGTCCACCGTCATCTGGTCCACGATGGCCTGGGTGACCCGGTCGCGCACTTCGTTGGCCACCGGGCCGAAGGTAAAGTTATAGTTGTCCACGTAGGCCGACTTGGGCAGGTTGGCAATGTCCTTGACAAAGACGCCCATATCGTCGCTGCGCATCGGGTACTGGAGGCCTTCCTTGACCAGGTCCTTGCGCGTCGGCAGGAAGAGCGCCTTGGAAACATAGTCCGCCATGGCCTTCTTGCTGCCCAGGTACTCCATCAGGCGGGCCACCTTCTCGGGCGTCTTGGTGTTCTTGAAGGCGATGACAAACTTGCCGCCGGGCATGCTGCCATACTGCTGTTCGAAGCCGTTCGACACGGCCTTCCACTCGAACTTGTCGCCGATCGTGCTGTTGAAGAACGCCATCTGCCAGTTGCCCGAAACGTAGAAGACGAGCTGCTGATTGACGAACAGCTGCTTGGCATCGGCATAGCCCTGGCCGCCGCCAGCCCATACCTCCAGGGGCATCGTACCATCTTTGTTCAGATTCACAAAGTAGTCGATAGCCTTCTTGGTCTCGGGGCTGTTGATACGCACGTCCTTGCCGTCAGGCGTAAAGTAGCCGCCGCCCATGGCCTGAATAAAGCCATCCAGACGGTGGCCGCTGCGATCCACGGCCACAGCATAAGGCACACCGGTCGCCTGCTTGACCTTCTTGGCCAGGTCGACCCATTCCTGCCAGGTGACCTTGTCGCCCTTGGGCAGCTCCAGCCCAGCCTTCGTCACCAGGGATACGTTGATGAAGGGACCGTTCAGCGTAAAGTCATGCGGGATGCCGTAGACCTCGCCCTTGGGCCCACTGGTGATCGCCATGGCGTCGTCGAGGAACGCCTGAGGGAACGTAGCGTCCTTGAGATACGGCTTGAGGTCCAGGGTGTAGTTGAAGAAGCGATAGGGCTCGCTGACCCGCGCGAGATCCGGGGCTTTGCCGGCTTCCGCCTGGGTGGTCAGGAGTTGGTTCAGCTCGGCGTAGGGGACGATGGAGAGCTCGACTTTGATATCAGGGTTCTGGACCTCGAAATCCTTGATCACCGCCTCGATGGCCGGCTGGTCCGGGCCATCGGTGAACCAGGTAAAACGCAGCGTATCGACCGTGGCGGGGGCGGCCGTGGGCTCAGCCGGCTTGACCGCTGGGGCCTGGGTCGGCGGCACAGATGCCGGGGTGGGCGTCGCGCCGGTACAGCCCGATAGCAAGACGGCCAGCAGTACCAGTGCCAGAGACAGCCGGGCGAAGACTCTCATGAGGGCGCTCTCCTTGTGCACTTGAACGGCCCAAGATGGCCGTTCGGCTACTATCCATGCCTCCTGACATCGTTGGCGAGGATTGGCATTGTAAGCCTGTGCGGACCTCCTTTCGGAGAAGGCCGAGAAGGCGGGGGACCTCAGCCAGGCCTGGCCCTGCTCGCCGGGCCCCAACGCTGCGCCTATCGAACGCTGTTCGAACTGTCCGTTCGCGCCCCTATTGTAGCACTGTTTGCACTCCGCGTCAAGGGGCCAAGTTGAGGCTCATGGGCGGGTTTGCCTGGCTCTGGTGGCTCATCGCCAGGGGTTGGAGGGCCATAGCCTCGCCCTCCGCGGGCGTCGCAGCCCATTGCGGGCCTCGATTGAACGCATCCTCGGCCTCTAGATTGTGCGGGGCCAGGGTAAGGGGCGGCATTTTGACAGTGAGGACCGGCCATGCTATCATCGTGTAAACGTGATTGCACAATCGTTCGAAGGATGTACAGGATGCCCACAGTTGCCGAGATCGCGCGTCTCGCTGGCGTGTCGAAGAGCACCGTATCCCTGGTCATGAACAACCGTCCTCACGTGTCGGAAGCGATGCGGCGCCGCGTGCTGCAGGCGTTGGACGAGTTAAGGCGCACATCCGGGCTTGCGGAGGTTGTCCACCAGCCCGCCAAAATCCTCCTGATCCACCCGGCCACCCTCTATTCCAGCTCCGTCTTTCGTGAGTTGCTGCAGGGAGCACAGGCTGGAGTGGAGGAGGCGGGTGCTCGCCTTACCCTCGCCGTGTGTCAGACCCCGCTGACGCCGGACCACACGACCCACGTACTGCTCCATGATCGTCGGCTGCGGCCTGATGGCGTGATCGTAATGGACGCGCGCCTGGATGACCCGATCCTCGACGAGGTACGCCGCGAGTCGCTGCCCTGCGCGCTGCTCGCCCGGCAGCAGGGCCCTCCCGACATGTGCGCCGTCGGCTGGGACAACCAGTCCGGCATGTGCGAGGCCACGCGCTACCTCATCGACCTGGGGCATCGCCATATCGCCTTCCTGGGCGGCGACCTGGACTATGACTACACGGAGCTCCGCATCGCCGGCTATCGTGCGGCGCTGAAAGAGGCCGGCATCGACCAGGAGAGCATCTTCCTGGGCACGGGCGAGCAAGCGGCGAGCGCCTTCCTCGCCTCGGGCGCAGATGCGGCGGCCGTCGTCTGTGTGAATGACGAGCATGCCCTGAAAGCGCTGCCCATCCTGAGGCAGGCAGGGCTGCGCGTGCGCGACGACATCTCTGTGGTGGGCTTTGACGATAGCGACGAAGCGGCAAGCTGCGACCCGCCCCTCACTTCTGTCGCCGTCCCACGGGTGCAGGTCGGCTATTGGACGGCGCGGGCCGTCCTGGAGTGCGTGCGCAATCGGGATATTGCCGCCATGCACATCGTGCTGCGCCCGCGGCTCAGGGTACGGGCCTCGTGCCTGGCCCCGGCAGGCCAGCGGGCAGGCTGAGCGCCCGCCAGGGCTGCGCGGAACAGCCGCAATACAAGAGGGCCTGGCGTCACATCCAGGGCTCCAGGTCGCGCTCATCACCCTGAGTAGCGGGTGGCCAGGCGGACGATCAGGGTTCGCCCCGATTCTGCTGATGCACCAGGGGATTGCTCCGCGGAGCTTGCACTGAGCGAAGCGAATGTGGCTCCCAATAACAGTCTGAACAGGTACCGCCGTCGCGTCGCGCTATTTGCACAGACAGCCCGGCCGTGGCATAGTAAAGCTGACGGCCGATCGCTGACTGCTGACCACTGGACGGCTCCATGCTCTCCCACTACCTGTACTTCCTGAACCACAACCTGCGCGCGCGGCTCTTGCGGCAGCGCCGGCCGCTGTTAGCCGGGGTCAAGCTGACGCACCGCTGCAACCTGCGCTGCCCGGCCTGCCCCTTCTGGCGCCGGCCCGCACCCGATATCGGCTACGTGCAGGCGCTGGCGGCGCTCGATGCGCTGCACGCGGCCGGCGTGCGCCTGGTCATCTTCGAAGGCGGCGAACCCCTCCTCTGGCGCGATGGCGAGCATACGGTCGAGGACCTGGTGCGCGTGGCCCGCACGCGCTTCTTCGCCGTGGGCATCACCACCAATGGCACCTTACCCCTCACCACGTCGGCCGACATGGTGTGGGTGAGCATCGACGGCCCGCGCGAGGTGCACGACGCCTACCGCGGCCCGAGCTATGACCGCATCATGGCCAACATCGCCGCCTCGGGCCACCGGCGCGTCATGGCCAACGTGACCATCAACCGGCTGAACTGCGCGCGCATCCCCGAGCTGCTGCGCGACCTCACGGGCCGCGTGCGCGGTGTCACCATCCAGTTCGCCTACCCCTACGGCGACGGTGAGGATCTCACCGTCGACCCCGAAGCGCGCCGCCGCGTGCTCGACGAGCTCGTCGCGCTCAAGCGCGCGGGCTACCCCCTGCTCGATTCCTACGGGGCGCTGCGCCGGCTCAAGGGCAACACCTGGCGCTGCCACGACTGGCTGATCGCCAACGTCGAGCCCGACGGCCGCATCAACCTGGGCTGCTACCTCAAAGGCCGCGGCGCTGTGGACTGCCGCAAGTGCGGCTTTGCCGCGCACGCCGAGCTCTCGCGCGCCTTCGATTGGGACCCGGCGGCCATCCTCTGCGGCCGCGCCGTCTTTGGCTTCTAGCAGGGCAGGGTTTGGAGGGGTTTGGCTGAGCGGGGCTTTGGCCTGCCGCCCGCGGGCGGCAGGCCAAAGCCCCGCTCAGCCAAACCCCTCCAAACCCTCTCAAGGTGCCGTACCGGTTCGGCGCCAAGCTGCGAGCCGGTACCTGCCTCTCATACTGGCCATGTGGCCAGCCGCAGAGCCCGCAGGTAGACCGATGTGCCCAAGCGGCGCCTGTGCTATACTCGGGCTACAGGACGCCATCCAAGAGCAACCACCCAGCCTGTCATTGCGAGCGCAGCGAAGCCAGCTCCAACCCACCATGAGGCGTCGCTGGCGTCGGCTGGGGATTGCTTCGCTGCGCTCGCAATGATGGACCAGGAATTGTAGATTACGGGAGGACACGGCATGGCCCTCAAACGTCTTCTCAGCTACGTCTGGAAGCTGCCGCTCTGCGCCCTGGCCTTTCTGATCGGCATGATCGCCGGTGGCATCATCCTGCCGCTTCTCGGGCTGCAGGCGCCGGCCATGCCCGCCGGCACCGACGCCAACACCATCATGCTCTACTTCCTGCTGGGCAGCCTGATCCTGGCCGTGGCGCTGTCGTTCCTCTCGCAGGGGCTCGACGACGGCTGGGCCATCCGCGCGCTGGTGCTGGGGCTCTTCTCCTGGGCGTGGAACAGCGTCGGCATGGTGCTCGAGGCCGGCGTCTTTATGACTACCGGGGCAGCCTCGTCGGGCGGGGCGATGCTCTTTACCATGCTCAACATGCTGCTGCCCAGCCTGACCCTGGCGGGGATGGTGGCGCTGCTCTTCCGGCCCGACCCGGCCCAGGCGAGCCAGGCGCCCGGCCTGCGAGGCCTGTTGACTATGCGCCCGGGCCGCGAGTCGGTGTGGCGTTTCGCCGCAGCCATTGTCGCCTTCCCAGCCATCTACATCGCCTGCGGCCTGCTGGTGCGTCCCTTCATCGAGGGCTACTATGCCTCGGGCGCCTACGAGCTGGCGTCGCCCACCTGGGGGCAGATCATCCCCCTGCAGCTCGCGCGCAGCGTGCTCTTCCTGCTCGCCAGCCTGCCCATCGTGGCCGCATGGCGCGACCCGTCGCGCAGCCTGGCGCTGCCGCTGGGCCTGGCCATCTGGGTGCTGGTGGCCTTTACGGCGGTGATCACGGCCTACTGGTTCCCCTGGCAGATGCGCCTGTTCCATGGCCTCGAGCTCGCCGTCGACTCGTTCGGCTATGCGGCGGTGCTCGTGTTGCTCTTGGGGAGGCCACGAACAGCCCTCGCGGCAAGTCGCGCTGACTGAGCTCGCCGCATCGGCCAAATGCCCCGAGGGCAGGTGCAGATGCGCAGAGGCCCGTCCTCCAGGCGGCAGCCGGGTGTAGCGCTCCGCCACCACCCGGCTCAAGCCAGGATAGGGTTTGGAGGGGGTTTGCCTGAACGGGGACGCCGGGTGCCGTCCCACGGGCGGCACCCGGCGTCCCCGTTCAGGCAAACCCCCTCCAAACCCTGATGGGGTCCGCACCGGGTCGCCGCGGAGCTGTGAGCCGGTCGCTGCCCCATTGCCACTGTGGTATCAGGGCGCTCCCTCTCCGGGCAACTGCACCACAAAGCGGCTGCCGCCGTCTGCAGGGAACTCCGCGCTGAGGGTGCCGCCGTGCAACGCGACGATACGCTGGCCGATGTACAGCCCCAGCCCCAGGCCACCCGCCGGCCGCTCGACCCCGGCCTTGAAGAAGCGGGTGAAGAGCTGTGGGCGCTGCTCTGGCGGGATGCCGGGGCCGTGGTCGCGCACGGCGATGCGCACCGTCGCCGCGTCGGGGGTCGACAGCTCCACCTCCACCGGGCCGCCCTGCGGGCTATACTTGATGGCATTGTCGAGGAGGTTGTAGAGCACGAGGCGCAGCCGTTCCGGGTCCACGTTGGCGCTAAGCGACGCCGGTGCGTGCAGGGTCAGGGTGTGGCGGGTGGTGGCCGCTTGCATGGTTGCCACCAGCCGGCGCACGAGTGCGACGAGCTCGGTCTCGCGGCGGCGCAACGTGAGTTGGCCGCTCTCCAGCTCGGTCAGGTCGAGCAGTTGGTTCGCCAGGATCGAGAGGCGCTCGGCTTGACGGTCGATGCTCTCAAAGGCGCGCCGCAACTCTTGAGGGTCGGCGATGCGGCCCGCCTCGATGCGCTTCATGGTCAGTTCGGCGTAGCCGCGCAGGCTGGTGACCGGCGTCCTCAACTCGTGTGCGGCCACAGCCAGGAACTCGTCGCACAGCCGGAGCGCAGTCTCCGCGTCGCGTCGCGCCTGCACCTCCTCCGTCGTCTCGATATCCATGACCAGGAGCGCGGGCTCCTTCGCCTCGGGGTCGAAAATGGGCACGACGTGGATGGTGAAATAGCGCTCTTGCGGAGGGGCAGCGGGGGCCGGGCGCAACGGCAAGAACTGCTCCTTGGCGAAGAAGCTCTTGCGCGAGCGCACGACCTCGTGCAGCACCGGGACCCAACGGGCCAGGCCAGGCCAGACCTCTGCGTAGGGCTTGCCCTGCATGTTCTTCCATGGCTCCAGGGCTTGCCACGCAGGGTTCACGAGCTCGTGCACGAGATCAGGCCCTCGCAAGAGCGCGATGGGGGCATCGATGTTGTTGAACACCGCCTCGAACAGTTGGCGCCGGGTCTCGCTGACCCGCAGGAGCCGGTGTCGCTCCTTCTCGGCCTGCTCGTGCGTGGTAATGTCGGAGAGCACGACGACGCCGGCCACAATGTCACCCTTCCGGTCGCGAATGGGCGCGGCATTGATGCTGATCGTGCCGCGGGTGCCATCGTCACGCTCGATCTCAATGCGCTCATCCGCGACCGCTTCGCCGCGCACCGCCCGCGCCAGCGGCCATTCCTCGGGCGCATAGGGACGGCCGTCGGTGTGATACCCCCGGAACTGCGCATAGTCGGCCACGGACCACACTTCGGCGAAGGGCCGGCGCAGGATGTGGCCGGCCTGCCGGTTGGCCAGGATGATGCGCCCCGACGGGGCCTCGGCGATCGTCACCCCTGAAGGGATCTGCTCCAGCACCGTCTGCAGGCGCCCCGGCAGCGGCTCGAGACGCTCGATAATGCGCAACAGCTCACCACCATAGGTGCTGGCCGCGATGATGGCCATGGTGTCGAGGGCCATGTCGAGGTCGGCGGCGATGCTGTACACCTCGCCTCCCCTCAGGGGCTCGAGGGGCCGGCGCAAGGCCTCCCACATCTCGCGGCGCAGCATCTGGTACTCGCGCACCAGGTCGCCAAGGGGCACATCCTGGTCGAAGCGCAATCGCGCATGGGCGATGGAGGCCCCCGTCCAGGGCGCAGCCAGCTCCCCGCACCGGCCGCGGCGCAGCGCTTCGGCAATACCATGCAACAGTTCCGGGGCATGGTCACGCAGCGCCGGCAAGTCGAGATCGCCCCGCCCGGCATACAGGGATCTCTCGATACGGTTGACCCAGGCCCTGGTGATATGCTCAGCCTGCGCGTCGAGCAGGTCGGCGATACGCACCAGTCCTTGGCGCCTGGTGTCGACTCTCGTCACGCCACCACGGCTGCCGGGGGCATCTTCCATCTCCGCCTCGCCTCCACGGCTGCTTAAGAGAAGCATGCTCTCCTCTCTCACACAGCAACAGCCGGGCCAGGCGGCTTGAGGAGGTACGAAGGGCTGAAGCCCTCATTACGAAGCGAACACCCCCTTCGTAGTGGCGGCTTTAGCCCAATACCGTTCAAATAATAGTACTTACGCGGTCGACCTGCCTCCAGCATCAAGCCCCCCACCCCCCGGCCCCCTTCGGGGGCCTCCGCCCCGCCCCCGGCACGGGGGCGGGGAAACTGGAGGTTAGGGGGTTCAGCGGGCGCTTCGCGCGACGCGCGAAGCGCCCGCTGAACCCCCATTTAAGGACTCCCCCTTCCCGCTGCGGCGGGAAGGGGGCCGGGGGGATGGGCTCTATACGATGGCTCTGCAGCGCCCTGCACGACCGCGTAAGTACTATTATTTGAACGGTATTGGGCTTTAGCCGCCGGAGGTACGAAGGGCTGAAGCCTTTACTACGAAGGGGGTTGGCCCATGACGACTTGGACCCGGTGCAACTGCCCATCGCCGAAGAGGGGCAGGCAACTCCCCGCAAGGACGTGGCCGTCGACCTGCACCTCGGCCACGCCACGCGAGACGTGCCGCGGGTTGCGCACGGCGATAGCGTAGGTGGCGCCGCGGAAGCGCCGTGTGACCTGGAAGCCGTCCCACTCCCGGGGGATGCAGGGGTCAATGACGAGCCCGTCGTGCTCGGGCCGCACGCCAAGGATCCACTGCTGGATGGCGACGAGATTCCAGGCGGCGGTGCCGGTGAGCCACGAGTTCTTGGCCTGGCCGAAATCAGGCGCATCGCGGCCGGCGATCATCTGGGCGTAGACGTAGGGCTCGCAACGGTGCAGGTCCGAAATCCCTTCGCGGGCCGAGGGGTTGATGCGCAGGTAATAGTCGAAAGCGTGCTCGCCCCGCCCCAGCCGCGCTTCGGCGATCATGATCCAGGGGTTGGTGTGGCAAAAGACGCCAGCGTTCTCTTTGTAGCCCGGCGGATAGCTCGAGATCTCGCCCAGGTTGAGATGGTAGCGGGTGTAGGCGGGCTGGTGCAGCACGATGCCGTGCTCGGTGGCGAGTTGCGCGGCCACGGCCTCGAGCGCGCGCGCAGCCTGGCCGCCTTCTAGGCCGATGCCGGCCATGGCGCACAGCCCCTGCGGCTCGACAAAGATGCGGCCTTGGGCGCACTCGTGCGAGCCGACCCGGGCGCCGAAGCGGTCGTAGGCGCGCAGGAACCAGGCGCCGTCCCAGCCATGCGCCAGCACGGTGCGCGCCATACCGTCGGCCTGAGCGTCGTAGCCAGCCGCCTCGCCGCCGCGGCCGTAGCTGCGGGCGATGGCGGCCATCTCGCGCGCGGCCATGATGAAGAGCGCCGCGATGACGACCGACTCGGCGGTCGAGGTGTCGCCCTCGTCGGAGTGGGTCTGGAACGACTCGCCGGGCTCGGCCGAGAAGCAGTTGAGGTTCAGGCAGTCGTTCCAGTCGGCGTGGCCGATCTGCGGCAGGCCGTGGGGGCCGAGGCGCGCCATGGTGTAGCCCAGGGCGCGCTGCAGGTGCTCGTAGAGCGGCGTCTCGCTGCCCGGGGCGTTATCGTAGGGCAGCGGCTCGTCGAGCACGGCGCCGTCGCCGGTCTCCTTGAGATAGGCGGCCACGGCCAGCACCAGCCAGAGCGGATCGTCGTTAAAGCCACTGCCGGCGCCGTTATTGCCGCGTTTGGTCAGCGGCTGGTACTGGTGGTAGGCGCCGCCGCTGGGCAGTTGCGTCGCCGCCAGGTCGAGCAGGCGAGCGCGCGACCGCGGCGCATCGAGCTGTACAAAGCCCAGCAGGTCCTGGCACGAGTCGCGAAAGCCGATGCCGCGACCGATGCCCGATTCGAAGAGCGAGGCCGAGCGTGACAAGTGAAAGGTCGCCAAGACCTGGTAGGGGTTCCAGGTGTTGGCCATGCGGTCGGCGTGGACGCTCGGCGTGTGCACCTGGCAGGCGCCGAGCAGCCCCTCCCAGTACCTGCGCAGCTCGGCCAAGGCGGCGTCGAGCACGTCGGGGCGGGTGTAGCCGGCGATGACGGGCCGCACGCGCGCCTTGTTCAGCGAGCCGTCGGGCGCGAATTTGTCATCGCGCGGGTTCTCGCTGTAGCCGAGGAGGAAGATGACCTCGCGGCGCTCGCCCGGCGCCAGGGTGAGCGGCACCTGCTGCGCGGCCACCGGCGCCCAGCCGCGGGCCAGCGAGTTGCCGCACGCGCCCGCCTCCACCGCCGCCGGGCGATCGAAGCCGCGGTAGGGGCCGAGAAAGGCCTCGCGCTGCGTGTCATAGCCCGCCGGCCGCTCGGAGCAGGCCAGGTAGGCAAAGTGGTCGCGCCGCTCGCGGTATTCGGTCTTGTGATAGATCACGGCGCCGCCCGCGTCGACCTCGACCTCGCCAGTATTCAGGTTGCGCTGAAAGTTCGTCTGGTCGTCCCAAGCGTCCCACAGGCAGAACTCGACGAACGAGAACAGGGTCAGCGACACGGGGGCCGCGCCCGTGTTCGCCAGCGCCACGCGCCACGCCTCGAAGGTCTGGCCCAAGGGCACGAAATAGGTCACCTCGCAGGCCGCGCCGCGGTAGCGGGAGCTGATGCGGGTGTAGCCCAGGCCGTGACGGCACTCGTAGGCGTCCAACGGGCGGCGCGCCGGCTGGCCCGTGGGCGACCAGTAGTCGCCGTCGGCCAGGCGCAGGTAGAGCGCACGCCCGCCCACATCGGCCGGGGCGTTGTTGTAGCGATAGCGGATGACCCGGCGCAGCCGGGCATCGCGGTAGAAGGAATAGCCGCCGCCGGTGTTGGAGACCATGGCGAAATAGCCGTCCTGGCCCAGGTAGTTGATCCAGGGCAGCGGCGTGTCGGGGCGCAGAATCACATATTCGCGGGCAGCGTCATCAAAACGGCCGTAGCGCATGCAGGCTCCTCAAGGCGTGATGCGTAAGACGTACAACGTAATGCGTAATGCGGAGAGCTCGTAGTGCGCGCGCCTGCGCGCCGGCCCCGCCGTGGCGCCATGTGCGACGTGACGCGCAAACGTAAGCTGCGTAATACGTAATGCGCACGAGGTTCGTAGTGCGCGCGCCTGCGCGCACTACCCGTGGGACAGGCTTTCCAGCCTGTCGTGCCTCGCACAGGCGAGCGCCGGACGGGCTGGAAAGCCCATCCCACTGAGCCTGCTGTCGGCTTGGCATTATGAGCCAAGAGTGACTTCCACCTGGTGCACCGTGCCGTCGCCAAAGACGGGCACGACATTCCCCGCCACCTCGCGGCCGTCGACCCGCATCGTGGCCACGCCGCGGCAGGCGTGTTGCGGGTTGCGCACCTCCACCTGGTAGAGCGCGCCGCGGAACCGCCGCTCGGCCCTGAAGCCGGCCCAGGCGCGCGGCAGGCAGGGGTCGATGCGCAGGCCGGTGTAGCACGGCTGCAGGCCCAGAATGTACTGCGTCGCCGCCTGGTAGGCCCACGAGGCGGTGCCGGTGAGCCAGCTATTGCGCGCCAGGCCCGACTGCGGGTGCTCATCGCCCAGCATGTTCTGCGGATAGACGTAGGGCTCGCATTCGAACTCGTCGATGCGGCCGTTGCGCGCCGCCGGGTTGATCTGGCAGTAATAGGCGTAGGCGCGGTCGCCGTTGCCCAGCATGGCCTCGGCGATGATGGCCCAGGGGTTGGCGTGCAAGAAGATGCCGCCGTTCTCCTTGGCGCCTGGCGGGTAGGTGGTGATGCCGCCGCGCGCCGGGTCAAAGCCGTTGAAGCCGGGCGCGCTGAGCTTGATGCCGTTGGGCGTGTTCAGCCGCTCGCAGAGCGAGTCGAGCGCTCGCCGCGCCCGCTCGGGCGTGGCCAGGCCCGAGAGCACCGGCCACGTCTGCCCGTTGGCGTAGATCTGCCCCTGTACATTGCCCTGTGAGCCCAGCGGCGCGCCGTCGGCGTCAAAGTAGCGCACGTACCAGGCGCCATCCCAGGCGCAGGCGTTGACGCGCGCCCGCATCTCGGCGTGCCAGGCCAGATAGCGCTCGGCGGCCCCGCCTTCGTCCAGGTGCTGCAGCAGCTCGGCCAACTCGAGGAGCGCGCGGCCGTAGAGGCTGGCGGTGAAGAGCGACTCGGCCCCAGTGCGCAGGTTGACGGTATCGTTCCAATCGGCAAAGCCCAAAAGGGGCAGGCCGTGGGCGCCCACATCGCCGCGGGTGAACTCGACCGCGGCCTCGAGGTGATGGCGCACCGTCGCCCGCACGAGCGGCCGCCCAGCGGCATCCTTCTCATAGTAGGGCACGACCTCGTCGAGAAAGCCGAGGTCGCCCGTCTCCTTGAGGTAGGCCGTCACCGCCAGGACGATCCACAGGTGGTCGTCGGAATAGTACTGGGGCAGGTCGGGCCGCTCGGCCGCGCCACCCACGCTCGCCTCCATGGTCAGCGGGTTGAACTGGTGCATGGCCGCGCCGCCGGCCTTTTGCACGCTCAAGAGTTGTCGCAAGAGCGCCCTGGCCTCCTGCGGCTGGGCGGCGAGCACGCCCATCACGTCCTGCGCGCTGTCGCGAAAGCCGATGCCCCGCTCGCCATAGCCGGTCTGATAGAGCGAGAGGTAGCGCGACCAGTGAAAGGTCGTCTGGCACTGGCGCGGGGTGTGCACGTTGAGCATGCGGTCCACATCGGCGTCGGGCGTGTGCACTTGGAGGCAGGCGAGGTGGCGCGCCCAGTAGGCGGCCAGCCCGGCAAAGGCCTGCTCCACACGCGCCCCATCGCGGTAGGCGGCGATGCCGGGCCGGGCCGCCTCGAGCCCCGGCGCCTGGCCGAGTTGGGTGATGAGCCGGCGCGTGTCACCTCGGGCCAGGGTGCCCAGGCGGTGCAGCAGGGCGGCGATATTGTCGCCGCCCTGCGCCTCGTAGCCGCTCAGCTCAGCCGCCTGCAGGCTGAGGGGATGCGCCCAGGTGCCGTACTCGTTATCGCCCAAGAAGCGGCGCCGGTCGGTCTCGAACGACGAGACGGGCAGGCTGGAGGTGCAATAGTTCACGCGGCTGTCGCGCAGCATAAAGGGGTACTGCACCAGCACCAGGCGGCCGTCGGGCTCCCAGCAGGCGCGGCTCTGCATCGTCTGCGGCACCCAGTCGGCATTGGTGATCTGCTTCAGCGCATCGGGGTGCGTGTACTCGACGACCGGGATGGCGTCGACCTCCAGCGCGTGCGCCGAGACGTTGGTCACCGTGATATCCTGGATGAACCGGGAGTCGCCGGGGGGCACAAAGAGGGTGACGTCGCTCCGCAGGCCGCAGCACTCGGAGACGATGCGCATATAGCCGAGGCCCACGTGGCACTCGTAGCGCTCGCAGGGCTCGAGCGTGGGCACGAAGAATGGCGAAAAGACGCGGTACCCCGCCGGCTCGCGCAGGCGCAGGTAGAGCGTCTGCCCCTTGAACGCCGACGCGGGCAGCAGGGCCAGGTAGCGCGTGATGCGGTTCAGCGCCGGATCGCCCGCGCAGATCAGGGCGCCGCCGGTGTGGTCGACCAGCCCGCCAAAAGCCAGCGTGCCCACATAGTTGATCCACTTGACCGGCGTCTTGGGGTTGGTGATGACGTATTCGCGACGCTCGTCGTCAAAGAAGCCATAGTCCATCGGTCAGCCTCCGTAGGGTTCCCGGAACCCAGTGCCAAGCGGGTGACGTCGCACGTGCGCCCGGCCTTGGCCCAGAAGCGGTTATTTTGGTGGGTTGGCCGGAGGCGTGGCCGCCCGCGGGCGGCCACGCCTCCGGCCAACCCACCAAAATAACCGTCAAAAGGGTCCGTTCCGGTTCTGCGCGAAGCGTTGTGCCGGATCGGGCTCCTTCCCGGACAAGTGAGGGCCTGCCTCACTCGGGTTGGGGGGCGCGGCTCGCCCACAGCCCCGCCCCCCAACCGGCCAAGGAGGAGAGCCCGCATGTTGTCGTCAGGCAACCCACATGTCGAACGTGAAGAGCGTGGCCAGCAGCCCCATGAGGAGCACGCTCGCCAGAGTCCAGGCGCGATCGAACGCCTCATGGCGCCCCAGCCGGCCCAGGAAGAGGTAGAGCGAAGGGATGACGATGACATAGCGCCCCACGCTCTGCGCCACACCGCTGAAGAACGAGATGGCGAGCACCACGAGGCCGAAGCAGGCCAGACCCGGGTCGCGGCGCAGGGTGACCAGGCAGGCGACCAGAGCCAGCGCGATGAGCGCGATCTCGAGCCCATAGTAGACGGCCGCCTGCGAATTGCCGGCCGTGCTGGCCAGCCCCTGCTGCCACGCCTCGAGCGTCTGGGCCACCAAAAAGAAACCCCGGCTGAAGAACTTGGCTTCGATCAGCTCGTTGGCCCGCCCCCACGGCGAGAGGCGCCAGGCCAGCAGGGCGGCCAGCGGAGCCAGCGGCGCCAGACCCTCGGCCAGGAGCCAGCGCGGCAGCGAGCGCAGGCCGAGCCCCTTGGCCCGCACCTCGCGCCACCAGGCCAACGCCAGGGGGATGGCCAGCCCCACGCCCACCAGACGCGTCCAGGTGGCGAGGACGGCGAGGAGCCCTGCCCACCCGAGCCGCCGGCGCTTCATCAGGGCCAGGCTGCCGAAGGCAAGCCCCACAAACAGCCCCTCGGTGTAGACCTGGGCCAGAAAGAAGCCTGTAGGAAAGATCACCAGGTAAAAGGCGGCCCGCAGGCCACCATCCTCCTCCAGCTCACCGCGCGTCAGGTCGTAGAGGGCGAGCATGCCGGCCAGCGTCCCCAACAGCGAGACCAGCACCCCCGCCAGCGTCGCTGCTGCGATGGGGCGCATGCCCATCAGGCGCAGCGGCGCCGCAACGGCCTTCATCATGGAGGGATAGAAAGGCAGAAAAGCGTAGCTCAGCGAAAGCTGCCGGCCATCGGCAGGCACCGCGCGCACCGCCGGATCGTCGTAGCCGCCGGTGGCGATGGCCAGGTAGAACTCGGAATCCCACGAGACCTGGGCGTTCATAAAGGGGTCGAGCAGGTAGGGCTTGTCGTTCTGGCTTTTGGCCGCGGTCTCGTTCGGCGTCCAGAAGAGCGCACGGTCGGGGCGCTGCAGCGTGAGGCGCGCCGGCAGCAACGCCTGGTAGCCGAGCAGGATGGCGGCCCAGGCCAGCCAGATGAGGAGGACGTGAGACGTGAGACGTGATGCGTGATGCGTGATGCGTGAGAGGTGTTGCGTGATGGGTGTTGTGTGTTGCTTGTTGCGTGTCGCGTCTGCAGTCATGATGGCCTCGATGTCTCCAGTTCCGCCAGTTCCTTTGGCGCGGCCTACTTGCCCGCGATGGTCAGCAGCGTGGCCGAGCGGGCGGGGAACTCGCATTCAAAGCGCTCGGCGACCGGCACCGGGGCCAGGGCCTCGGCCTTGTGGTCCTTGTCGAAGAGGCGCACCTCCGCGCGGCCGGCCGGCGCAAAGTGCTCGAGCGTGACCGGCGTGCGCACGGCCTGGGCGCCGAGGTTGACCACCAGCAACGTGAGGGCGCCATCGGCGCGCTGCGCGGCGTAGAGCGAGAGCCCCGGCCGGTCGCAGGATGCCGCGAGGCGCTCCTGGCCAAAGCCCTTGTACATCTGGTAGGCGTAGTAGGCCGGGCGCACGTCGTAGGTGGCGAGCAGCCCATAGCCGCCCGCGCCGGGCCGGCACTGCAGGGCAAAGTGGGTGATGATGTCGGTGCCCTGGCCAATCATGCGCCCCAGGACGTCGGTCAGCCACAGGGCGCTGTAGAAAGAATCGGTCGTCGTCTCGGTGCCGGTCTGGTTGGCCCAGCTCGAGTTGAACTCGAGCATGCCCAGCGGCAGGTCGCGCCCCGCCTCCTGGCGCACCACGGCGCGCAGGTTGCGGATGATGTCGTCCCAACGCGCGGCATCGGCAAAGAGCTGCTCGACCGTAGGCGGCGGCGCGTTCGTGCCCTGGGGGAAGGGGTAGCGGTGCACCGACACCACGCCCACCAGGTCGCCATTGGCACGCAGGAACTCGCGCAGCCAGTCCTTGCCGGCAGCATCCTTGGGGTCCGTCGCCGGGTCGCCGGTGAACTGGTGCGTGTCGGGGCCGACCAGGATGATCTCCGGGTCGGCGGCGCGCATAGCCTCGGCGTACTCGCGCCATTCCTTGTTAAAGCGCACGGTGTCGTAGCCGGGCAGCGTGCGGTCGAAGAGGCTGGGCTCGTTGCCGATGCTCCAATAGCGCACCCCGTAGCCCCGGTCGCGGCAGTACTGCACCAGCGCCACCGCTTGCTCCACCGTGCCGCCGCGCAGGCGCACGCAGATCAGGGGCTCGGCGCCAATCTGGCGCGCCAGGGCGATGAACTGGTCGACCTGGTAGGCCTCGATGTCGTGGTCGTCGCCCCAGTTGCCGCCGGGGAAGCGCATGAAAGTCAGCCCCGACTCCTTGTAGGCCGCCTGCAGGTCGACCGGCACGCCCTGCCACGGCCCCGTGTTCGAGCCGTAGCTGTAGCGGCTCACCGGGCCGAGCCGGGCCGCCGCGTCGACATAGAGGCCGCCGGGGCGTGGCGTAGGCACGGGGGTCAGCGCCGGGCCGCCGGGCGGCGCCGCACAGCCCAAGCAGCAGAGCAGGCTCAGCGCGACCCAGCGTATGCGCTTGCTGGCCATTGACCACTCCTCCCACGCGCCTGTAGGGCGCGCTTTCCAGCCCGCCCGCTTGCCCGGCATGACGGGCTTTCTGTCCCGTCCCACGCGCCTGTAGGGCGGGCTTTCCAGCCCGCCCCCTTCCCCAGTGCCGGCATGACGGGCCGGTAGGGCGGGCTTTCCAGCCCGCCCGCTTGCCCGGCATGACGGGCTTTCTGTCCCGTCCCACGCGCCTGTGGGGCGGGCTTTCCAGCCCGCCCGCTTCCCCGGCATGACGGGCTAGCAAGCCCATCCTACGCGCCTGTGGAGCTCATTTTTCGACGCCGGTGATGACGATGCCCTGCATGAACTGGCGCTGCGCCAGGAAGAAGACGATCACCGGCAGCGTGATGGTCATCAGCGCCGTGGCCATCGCCAGCCCAGGCTGGGTGCCATAGATGTTGGCAAACACCGCCAAGCCCACCGAGAGCGGCTGCAGTTCCTCCCGGCCCGAGAGGTAGACCAGCGGCGCGAAAAAGTCGCTCCAGGCCCAGAAAAAGTGGAACAGCCCCACGGCAGTGATCGCCGGCAGCGATTGCGGGATGATGACCGCGGTGAGCGTGCGCAAGGGGCTGGCGCCGTCGATCCAGGCCGCCTCGTCGATATCCCTCGGGATGCTCAGAAAATACTGGCGCAGGAGGAACACGTTGTAGGCGTTGGCGAAAAAGTGCGGCACGATCAGCGGCCACCAGGTGCCGCCCCAACCGATAGCGCGGAAAAAGGCATAGGTGGGGATGAGCGTGACCTGGGTGGGCAGGATGATGGTCGCAATCAGGACGATAAAGATGACGTTCTTGTATGGGATGCGGAAGCGCGAAAAACCATAGGCCACGGCGGTCGACGAGAACAGCGTGCCGATGGTGCCCAGGATGGCGATGACAAAGGTGTTGCGCATGAGCCGCAAAAAGTTGATCGTGTTCCAGCCATTGGGATAGTTCTCCCAGGTCAGCTTGAGCACATAGACCGGCTCGAGCGTGCGCCAGCGGCCCGTCCAGGTGATGATCCCCGCGTCGGGGTTCGCCGGGTCGACAAAGCCCGACTCCTCGCGGCCGCGCTCCACCAGCGCCCACTCCTTCATCCCCTGCTCGGTCGGCACCCGGTAGACCGGGTAATCCTCTCCGTCATAGTTGATGGTGCGCGGCGTGACCGGCCAGATGGGGCCGCTGATGTTGGAGATCTGCACCCTGTCTTTCAGCGAAGTCACGCCCATGTAGGCCAGGGGCATCAGATAGACAAACAGCACCATCAGGCCGAACAAGGTGATGCTGGCCACGGCCATCAAGCCCCGCAACTGCCTGGGCAGGGTGAAGCCGCGTGCCTGTCGCCGGCGCGGCGCGGCCATCCCGTCGCTCGCCATCTCATCCCTCCTCGCCGGCATAGTACACCCAGCGCCCCGATGTGCGGAACAGGAAGATCGTCAACGCCAGGACGATGACGAAAAGCAGCCAGGCCAGCGTGGCACCGTAGCCCATATCGCTAAAGGTGAAGGCGGTCTTGAAAAGGTAGAGGTTGTAGAACAGCGTGGCCCCATCGGGGTCGCCGCGGCCGTGGCTGATGACGTAGGCCTGGGTAAAGTACTGAAAGGTGCCGATCAGGCTCAGCGTCAGGTTGTAAAAGATGACCGGCGAGATCATGGGCAGGGTTATGGTGAGCAGGCGGCGGAAGGGTCCGGCGCCGTCGACCTTGGCCGCCTCGTGCAATTCGGTGGGCACGTTCTGCAGGCCCGCCAGCAGGTACATCATGGTATTGCCCACGCCCCAGAAGCCCATCAGCGTCAGCGCCGGCAGCACCCAGGTCTTGCTCTGGAACCACTCGGGCCCCATAATGCCCAAAAGGCCCAGGAAGCGGTTGACCCAACCCGACTGGCTGTTGAGCACGCCCTGGAAGATCATCACACCGGCGACGACGGGGATCATGATCGGCATGTAGAAGAACGTGCGGAACAGGTTCCTGGCCATGAGGTTCGGTGAGTTCACGAGCAGGGCCAGGCCCAACGGCAGGAGCATGCCCAGCGGCACCGAGATCAGCGCAAAGCGCACCGTCACCAGCAGCGATTCCAGCACCTGCCGGTCGCCAAACAGCCGGGCATAGTTGCGCAGACCGATGAAGGTCGTCTCTTCGGGCTTGACCAGGTTAAAGTCGGTGACGGAAAAGACCAGTGAGGCGATGATGGGCAGCACGGTGAAGGCCAGGAAACCGGCAAACCAGGGGCTGAGGAAGATCAGGCCCCACTTCATCTCACGCCGTGCCAGCTTGCTCATGCGCGTGCGAGACCGCCTTCCGCCGTTCACGGCCTGTCGGGTCGCTGCCATGCGGCTCACCCCCTTTGCGGACGGCGCGCCGCACGCCTGTGGCAGCGTGCGGCGCGCCAGCGGCCCGCGGGCCTACTTTTCCTTGTAGATCGCGTCGAGCGCGGTCTTGAGATCGTCGATGCGCTTGGCCACGTCGAGGTTTGGCGTGCTACGCAGGTCGGTGCCGAAGGCAAGGATGGCCTCGTCGGCCTTGGCATAGTTGGGCAGGCCGGCCTCGTGGTTCGGATCGTCAAAGTACTGGATGCTGTCGAGAGCCACCTGCCAGTTGGGCTTGCTCGGCGCCACCGTCTTGCTCAGCTCCTCAAAGAACGCGGCTTGCTGAGCCTTGCGCGCGGGCATGCCGCCATAGATGGCATAGAGGTCGGCGGACCCTTCGCCCAACATGTAGCTCAGGACCTTGAAGGCTTCCTTGGGATGCTTGGAGCCCGCCATGATGCTAAAGGTATCGCCATGCAGCTTGGCGGTGACCGTACCGTTGTACGACGGCATGGCGGCGATGCCCCACTCCTTGACCTTTTCCTTGGGGATGCAGCAGGGCGCGAACCACAGGTGGCAGAAGGCCATGCCCACCACGCCGGAGCCGAACGGGTTGCCGCCCATCAGGTCCGAGTCGACGGCGGCCTGGGTCGGGATACAGTGGTCGGTCCACATGCCCTTGTACATCCACTCCCAGGCAGCCTTCCAGTGCTCGGGGACCTGGGCGTTGCCCTTGTCGTCGACCAGCGCGCCGCCGCCGAAGGCGGTCGCATAGCCGCGGGCGTCGGTCCACTGGATTTCGAGGCCGTACTGCACGATGTTCTTGGGGTCAAAGGCGGGGTCGGTCGCGTCGTTGCCGTTGGCGTCGACGGTGAGCTTCATGGCCAGGTCGCGCACCGTGTCCATGTTCCACTCTCTGCCGTCATACTTTTCGCCATACTTTTCGGGAGGGTAGGGCAGCTTGGCCTCGTCGAACAGGGCCTTGTTGTAGTACGTAAACGAGGGGAAGATGGCGAACGGCAGGCCGACCACCTTGCCCTCATCCTTGTAAAAGTCGAGGAACTTTTGATCGACGTCCGAGAGGTCGTACTTGAACTCGTTGATCAGCGGCATCAGGTCCACAAAGGCGCCGGGGAAGAAGCCGCGGCCCTTCTTGCCCACTGGGCCTACGATATCGGGCGCATTGCCGGCGGCGATCTGGGCCTTGAGGTTGTCGCGGGCATAGTTGTTGTCGACGACGACGGGGATGAGCTGGATCTCGTGCTGCGAGGCGTTGAACTTGTCGCAGAAGGCCTTCTCCTTGGGAATGTCGTCCTTCTGCGCGCCGGCGCCCAGGCCGATGTACCAGTAGATCTGCACCCGGTCGGGCAGGGCCGTCGGCTCGGGGGCAGCCACGGTCTCCTTGATCACGACCGTCTCTTTGATGATCTGAGGCGGCTGGGTGGCGGCCGGCGCCGGGGCCGGCTGTGCGCAGGCCGTGAGCACCATACTCAGGGCCATGACCAGGCTGACGAGAGCGAAGAGTCTGCGGTTCATGTTTCTCCTCTCCTTCGGGTATTCCTCCGCGAGTAGCTACTCGACAACCGTGGGCACGATGGGGAGACTCTTCCCTTCTTGCGGAGCATCACCTCCTTTGCGAGCGCTCCCACATCAGCGAGAGCCACAGGACTGGCGGACGACCAACTGCACTGGCAGGATCACGTGCTGTGGCCCTTCCACTCGGCCCTCGACCAGGTCGAGCAGGACCTCGGCGGCCATCGCGCCCAGCCGCTCGATGGGCTGGCGGACCGTCGTCAGCCCCGGCTCCATGATCGAGGCCAGGGGCAGGTCGTCAAAGCCGACGATGGCCACATCTTGGGGGATGCGCCGGCCCGCCTCTCGGAGCGCCTTGATGGCGCCGATGGCCATCATGTCGCTGGCGGCAAAGAGGGCATCGGGCGCCTGGGCCAACAGCCGCTGCATGGCCGCACGGCCGCCATCCTCCGAAAAGTCGCCCTCGGCCACGAGCGCTTCGTCGTAGGCCATGCCGCGCGCTTCGAGGGCCTGGCGATAGCCCGCGAGGCGGTCGCGGCCGGCGACCATGGCGCGCGGGCCGCAGATGGTGGCGATGCGCCGCCGGCCCTGGCGCAGCAGGTGCTCCACCGCCATGCGCGTGCCGCTCACATTATCCACATCGACATAGCTGACCCGGCTATCGGGATAGGCGCCGACGGAGAGGAAGCGCACGCCATCGCCGATCAGCCGGGGCACCAGCGGGTCGTCAAGGTTGGTCGAGGCCACCACCACGCCGTCGAGGTAGCCGCCGCGCAGCACCTGGCGGTAGAGGTCATCGGGGTCGATGTGGCCGCTGCAGAGCGAGAGCATCAGGTGGCAGCCATGGGCGTTGCAGGTATCGGTGATGCCACGGATCAGCAGGGGAAAGAAGGGGTCGCCGAAGAGGGCAGTCACGGCCCTGGGGATAAACAGCCCGATGACGTGCGTGCGCTTGGTGACCAGGCTGCGCGCCGCGGCATGCGGCTGGTAGCCCACCTGGCGGATAATCTGCCAGACGTGCTCGCGCACCTCGGGCTTGACGCTGGGGTGGTTATTGATCACCCGCGAGACCGTGGAGCGCGACACGCCTGCGAGCCGGGCAATCCCTTCCAGTGTGTGGGTCATGGGCCTCCTGGGTCTCGTGGGAGCGCTCCCACCCACTTGCCAAGAAAACGCCCGCAATGCGGGCCCAATGGGCCACCTCTGGCCATTTCTTGGGAGCGCTCCCAACCCTCAACCACATTATACAGGCGATTCGCACTTTTGTCAATGAGGAAATCGTCAGCGGCTCGGTACCCGCCCGGGGGGTGTAGTTCAGTTTTGGGGCAAGTTGTAGACAGTCTCCCAGACACCGTCGA
>ERZ795049.1173-NODE-1173-length-35763-cov-23.119833_pt1 | contig 35763 bp, 28 predicted proteins | sample MGYA00375133_ERZ795049 | MGnify/ENA primary metagenome ERZ795049 (study PRJEB30178, sample SAMN05720147) | activated sludge metagenome | isolation source: anaerobic digester from wastewater treatment plant | place: Japan | collected 2015-04-20 ... | reverse complement strand
CGTCTCGCCTACCTCGCCGCAACGGTTCTGGCACAAATCGGGATCTTGGTCTTCGTACCCGACGCAGGGGTGAGCCGAAAAGAAGGCGACACCGTGGTCGCACGACAGCGTCTCGCCGTGGTGCTGCTGCAACTCCTAAGCGTGGGGGTCGTCATCGTCGCGCCTTATACGGATGCCCGTGGCTGGGCCTCGCTCGATTTTCCCGCCGTCCGCTATGCCGGCGTGCTGCTCTATGCGGCGGGGCTTTTCCTGATGAACTGGGCAATCGTGCACCTCGGCCGGCACTTCAGCGTGCAGGTCACGCTGCAAAAAGACCACGAGCTCGTCACCCACGGCCCGTACCGCGTCGTGCGCCATCCGCGGTACGCCGGTATCCTACTGTGCTTCGCGGGAGTCGCACTGATCTTTGCCTCGGCTGGTGCGCTGGCCCTCGTCGCGGCACTGCTCGCCACGCTCGCCTGGCGGGTGCACGACGAAGAGGCGATGATGGCGGACGCGTTTCCTGCCGAGTGGCCACGCTACGCGCAACGCACCGCCCGGCTCATCCCCTACGTTTACTGAGCCGGCGAAGCGGCCGCTCCCGCGCGCCGTCGCACGGCGTGCAGGCGGGCGCCCTCACATGCCGAGCGCGGTCTTGTAGATGCGCGGCACGCGCTTGGTCACCGAGCAGAGCGATTCGTACGGGATGCTGTCGGCCCAGACGCTAAACTCGGTGATGGAAATCTCGGCAGCGCCCTGGCGGCCCACGAGCACCACCTCGTCGCCGGTGGCGACGCCGGGCACGTCGGTGACGTCAACGATGGTCTGGTCCATCGTCACCCGCCCGAGCACCGGGCAACGCCGGCCGCGGATGAGCACCTGCGCGCGGTTGCTCACGGCCCGCGACACGCCGTCGCCGTAACCCGCGCAGACGACCGCGATGGTCGTGTCGCGCTTGAGCACGTGGGTGCGTCCGTAGCTGACGCTATTGCCCGCCGGCAGGCGTTTCACCACGCCGATGCGGGAGCGGAAGCTGAAAACCGGCTCCGTGTGTACGCGCACGAGCGCCGACTGCGAGTTGGGCAGGATGCCGAACTGGAGCAGGCCCACGCGCACGGCGTTGAACGGCCCCGCGGTCTCGATGGTTTCGAGCCCGGCGCTGTTGTCGGCATGGATGAGAAGCCCCTCGCGGTTGAGCCCCGGCGTGGCGTCGAGTGCGGCGACGAAGCGACGGCGTTGCTCGGCGGTGAAGCCGGGGTCGTCCTCCGAGTTGGCAAAGTGGGTGAACACGCCCGCCAGCCGCAGGTGCGGGTTGGCCAGAATCTTCGCGCAAAGCGCCGGAGCGCCGGTGTGCCAGACGCCGATGCGCCCCATCCCGGTGTCGATTTTCAGGTGGACGGCGAGCGGTTTGCCGGCCTGCTGGCCGACGGCGGAAAAGCGCTCGACCTCCTCCTCGGTCGAGATGGTGGGCGCCACGTCGTATTGAGGGAGGAACTGGTCCTCCTCGGGCAGCACCGGGCTGAGCATGAGAATCGGCCAGCCCGAGCCGAGCTCGCGCAGCGCAGCCGCCTCGGAGAGGTTGGCCACCGCGAAAAGATCGGCACCGGCGTGCATGAGGCTCGCCGCCGCGTGTTGCAGGCCGTGGCCATAGGCGTCGGCTTTGACGACGGCCACGTAGCGCATGTGCGTGGGGAGCGAGGCGCGGATGAGGCGCAAATTACGTTCTAGGGCGTCGAGATCGATCTCGGCCCAGCAGCGCAGTGGCAGGCGGGCTTGCATAGGAAAGGGTCACACCGGGGCGCGGTGAATCTGGGGCGTCCACGTGACGTACGACGGCTCTTCGTGGAGAAACGCATCGGGCGCCTCGGTAGCATGGAAGATGCACGCGTTGGCCGCGCGCGGCAGAATCGTCGTCAAGTCGTAGGGCTCGCGCCGCACGGGCAGGTCGGCGGGCAGTTTGCTCCAAGTGCGAAATCCTTCGGGCAACACGAGGCCCTCGCGCGGCAACTCCGCCGTCGGCACGCGGCGCATCGGCTGGCCCAGTTGCATAGCGTGCCAGGTCTCGCGGCGGGCGTCGGCGATCACCGTCGCCGCCGGATCGGCGAGCGCGTGCACCATCAGCTCCAGACTCTGGTAGGTCACGCAGCGCACCTCGGGCGCGAGCGTTTGCCATGTCCGGATGGCCATCGCCACGGTCCGGATGCCCAGGATCGAGCCCGGCCCTTCGCAGAAAACCCAAGCTCCGACCTGCGTGGGATCGACGCCGAGCGCCGCCACGCCGGCAAAGACAGCCGTGCCAGCCTCCGCTTCCGCAGCGTGCCAGCGCATCCGGCCATCCTCTTCGATCAGGCCGACCTGCACGCGCGACGACGACGCATCCAGAAAGAGGAGCGGCGCGTGGGCAATCAGAAGGGCGCGGAGACTAGCCATGGCGCGCGAGACAAGGCCCCGCCCCCCGGCAGCGCAAGCGCGCAGAATCGGCATTGACCACACCGCGCCACGCCGCAAGGGTCACCGTTTCTCAACTAAAACCCGTCTGAAAACTGTCCGCCGTGAACATCCAACTGAACGATCTTTCTGAGACCCGTAAGAGCCTTGTCGTGACCCTCGACCAGAGCGAAGTCGCCGCCGAGCACCAAGCCGTCGTGGCCCAGTTTGCCCGCGAGGCGCGCCTGCCGGGTTTCCGTCCGGGCAAAGCCCCGGCCGCCATGGTGGCCAAGCGCTTCACCAAAGAGATCGCCGAAGAGCTCCAGCAGAAGGTTTTCGCCAAGGCCTATAAAGCCGGTTGCGAAGAGAAGAAGTTGGAGGTCATCACCGTGACCAACGTCGAAGAGGCCACCGTCTCGCCCGACGCTCCCGCCACCGTCACCATCACGGTCGACATCCGCCCCGAGTTTGCGCTCCCCGACTACATCGGGCTGCCCACCGAGATCCAGTCCACCGACGTCACTGACGCCGAGATCGATCAGGTGATCGAAGGCCTCCGCGCCGAGCGCGCCGATTTCAAGCAGGCTGACCGCCCCGCCCAAAAGGCCGACTACGTGAAGCTCTCCTACGAGGGCAAGGTCGACGGCCAGGCCATCGCCGAGATCGCTCCGGACCGCCAGATCTACGGCAAGGTCCCGCAGACTTGGGAAGAAGTGGAAGGCGAAAACGAGGGCGTCATCCCCGGCCTCGGCAAGCAGCTCGCCGGCCTCAAGACCGGTGACAAGAAAGACGTCACCATCACTTTCCCCGCCGACTTCGCCCCGGTCCCGGCCCTCGCTGGCAAGACCGCCATCTATTCCATCGAAGTCCTCGAAATCCGCGAGCGCGTCCTCCCCGCCCTCGACGAAGCTTTCCTCAAGAGCATCCAGGCCGAGTCCATCGACGCCCTGAAGACCAACGTCCGCGGCCGCCTCCAGCAGCAAAAGGAGATGCAGAACCGCGCCGGCCAGCGCAACCAGGTCACCGACGCCCTCGCCTCCAAGGTCGAGATCGCGCTGCCCGAAGCCCTCGTCGAGTCCGAGGCCCAGAACATCCTCGCCCGTTTCATGGACGAGAACATGCGCCGCGGCGTGAAGCAGGAGCAGTTCGAGAAGGACAAGACCCAGCTCGTGCAGGGCGCCCGCAAGTCCGCTGCCCAGCGCGTCAAGGTCCAGCTCATCCTCGGCAAGATCGTCGAGAAGGAAGGCATCAAGCTCGAAAACAGCGATATCGACGCCTTCATCTACCGCGAAGCCATGCGCACCCAGCAGGCCCCGGACAAGATCGTCAAGGAGCTCACCAAGAACCGCGACGCCCTCCGGAACATCCAACAGTCGATCGTATTCGACAAGGCGGTTGATTTCCTCGTCTCCAAAGCTACGGTCACCACCGTCTCCGCGAAGAGCTAACCACTCCTTCGGAACGATCCTGCCTGTGAGCTTCTACGTCCCATACATCATCGAAAACACCGGCCGTGGCGAGCGCGCGATGGACATCTACTCGCGCCTCCTCAAGGACCGGATCATCTTCATTGGCACTCCCATCGACGATGGCGTTGCCAGTGTCGTCATCGCGCAGTTGCTGTACCTCCAGATGGAAGATCCCAAAAAGGACATCTATCTGTACATCAACTCCCCTGGCGGCGTGGTGACAGGAGGCATGGCGATCTACGATACGATCAACTTCCTCCAATGTGACGTGGTGACGTACTGCGTGGGCATGGCCGCCAGCATGGCCACCGTGCTCCTCGCCGCAGGCACCAAGGGTAAACGCTTCGCGCTGCCCAACAGCCGCGTGATGATTCACCAACCTTCCGGCGGCGCCGGCGGCCAGACCTCCGACATCGCCATCGCCGCTCGCGAGATTCTGCGCTGGCGCCAGACCCTCAACGAAGTCCTCGCCAAACACACCGGCAAGACTCCCGAGCAGGTCAGCAAAGACTCCGACCGCGACTACTACATGAGCGCGACCGAAGCCCAGGCCTACGGCATCGTCGACCACGTGGTCACCTCGACACGAGACGCCCAGTCGATCGCGGCCCCAGGCGCCTCCCAAGCTTAAGCCTCTCAGGCCCGCCCCCATCGGAGGCGGGCCTTTCTTTTACGCCGGCCGCGGTCAAGCAAATCGCCGGCGTGACGATGTATGGGCGTTTCACGTCTTCCATTCTCGTCTCGACACCTTGGGCACTCCGAAAACATTCTCCCTCCATGGCTAAATCGTCCCGCATGACCCTTTGCTCCTTCTGCGGCAAGTCGCAGGCTGAGGTGAAGAAAATCATCGCCGGGCCGGGCGTGTACATCTGCGACTCCTGCGTCAATGTCTGCAAAACCATCGTGGACCGGGAGGTCAAAGCCTCCGACGCCGAGAGCAAACCCACCTTCCGCCTCGTCAAACCCTCCGTCATCAAGGAAACGCTCGACGACTTCGTCATCGGCCAGGACCACGCCAAGAAAGTCCTCTCGGTCGCCGTCTATAACCACTACAAGCGGCTGATGTTCGACAGCCACGCCGCCAAGGGCGATGCGTCGGGCAACCCCGAGTTCAACGACGTCGAGGTCGAGAAGAGCAACATCCTGCTCGCCGGTCCCACCGGCTCCGGCAAGACGCTCCTCGCCCGCACCCTCGCACGCGTCCTCGACGTCCCCTTTGCCATCTCCGACGCCACCACGCTGACCGAGGCCGGCTACGTCGGTGAAGACGTCGAAAACGTCGTCCTCCGCCTCCTCCAGGCCGCCAATTACGACGTCAAAAAAGCCGAGTGCGGCATCATCTACATCGACGAAATCGACAAGACCCGCCGCACCACCGAAAACGTCTCCATCACGCGCGACGTCTCCGGCGAAGGCGTCCAGCAGGCCCTCCTCAAGATTCTCGAAGGCACCATTTGCAACGTTCCCCCGCAGGGCGGCCGCAAGCACCCGAATCAGGAGTACATCCAGATCAACACGGCCAACATCCTGTTCATCTGCGGCGGCGCCTTCGTCGGTCTCGACCAGTTCATCAAAAAGCGCCTCGGCACCCGCTCGCTCGGCTTCCACGTCAGCGACACCGACCACGAGCTCACGCCCAACGAGATCATGAAGGCCATCGCCCCCGAGGATCTCGTGCGCTTCGGCATGATCCCCGAGTTCATCGGCCGCCTCCCGATCATCTCCGTCCTCGAACCGCTCTCCGAAGCCGACCTCGAACGCGTCCTCCTGCGCACCAAGAATTCCCTGGTCAAACAGTACGCCAAACTCTTCTCGATGGACGGCGTGCGCCTGCGCCTGACGGACGACGCCCTGCGCGCCATCGCCAAGAAGGCCATCGAGCTAAAGACCGGCGCCCGCGCCCTGCGCTCGATCATGGAAAAGATCATGCTCGAAATCATGTTCGAGCTCCCGCAGCGCGACGATGTCGTCGAAGTCGTGATCGACGCCGGCGCCGTGGCCGGCCGCAAGCGCCCCACCCTCCGCCGCGCCCCCAAAACGGCCACCAAGGAAGACGACGACGCGGCCTGAAGGCTGCCGCCGTTGCCCGGCCGTTTTCCTCCCAGCGAAACCGCGCCGATTATTCGGCGCCACCCTCGGCTCGCCCCGGATGCGCCGCAATCGTGTGCGACCGCCCGCAGGCACGGCAATCCGCCACCTGCGCTCGAAACGGCGTCGGCCCCCCCGTCGCCAGCAACACGCCACCTGCCGGACTGAGCGGACGCACCGACACCTCCGCCGAACCGCAATACGGGCACACGAGCAAGCCCGGCTCGATCTCCGGTTCGCTTAAAATCGCCACGGCATCGTCGTAGTCCTCCTCGCGCACCGCGAGCTTCACGCCGCCGACCGCCAGCGCGTACATCCAGTTGAGCGACACGATCGACTCGTCGCGCACCTCCACCTCGATCCCCGCGCTCTCCAACCTCGACGCCGCCAGGTAGGCGGCATCGGCAGTCGGATAGGCGGCGAGCACACGCATCGCAGCAGCGGTTAAACCCAGCCTGCGCGGATCTGCTCGGTGATGGCAATGGCCACTTCGAGCGCGGTCTTGCCGAGGCGCGCGCCGACCTTCGGCTGCTTCGCCTGCGACACGCTCTCCACGAAGCTCGCCAGCTCGAAAGCCAGCGGCTCGCCCTTCTCCAGCGGGATTTCCTCCACCGGCACCGCGAGCTCCGTCGGCTTGGCGCCGCCCATGAGTTTCGCCGCGTACTCCATCATGCCGCTCTTGCGCACGAGGTGTCCGCTCTGGTTCATGAAATCGAAGGAGAAATAGCCCGTGTCCTGGAACACTCGAATCTCGCGCACCTTTTTCAGGCTCATGCGGCTCGTGCTCAGGTTGGCGACACAGCCATTGGCAAACACGATGCGGGCGTTGGCGATGTCCTCCGTCTTCGAGAGCACGCGCACGCCGACCGAGTCGATGCGCGCGACCGGCGAGCGCACCAGCTCCAGCACAATGCCGATGTCGTGGATCATCAAATCGAGCACCACGCCGACCTCGGTGCCACGCGGCGTAAACGGCGCCAGGCGCTCCGCCGTGATGAAGCGCGGCGACTTCACCTCCTTTTCGAGGAAGCCCATCACCGGATTGAAATGCTCGATGTGGCCGACCTGCACGATGGCCTCGTGCTTCTGCGCGGCGGCGAGCACCTGCTCGGCGTCGGCCAGCGACGCGCACAGCGGCTTCTCGATCAACAAATGGCAACCCTGCGCGAGCAGCGGCAACGCCACCTGCGCATGCCGGTCCGTCGGCACCACGACCGACACCGCATCGCACGCCTCACCCAGCTCCTCGATCGTCGCGAAACGGCGGCAGTTGTGCCGCGCACAGATTTCGGCCGCACGTGCATCGCTCGTCTCGAAAATGCCCACGAGCTCCGCCGTCGGGAGCGACGCGTAGATGCGGGCGTGATGTTGGCCGAGCGAGCCGACACCGGCCACGCCACAACGGATGCGAGGAGAAGACATGGCCGCGGAGTCTCCACGCTTCCCCGCCCGTGGCAACACTTGGAATCGGGCGCGAGCCCCCGAGCCCGGCCTACTCTTTGCGCCGGTTCGCCTCGTAGATGGGGAGCACGTTGGGCAGCTCCTTTTCCATGGCGGCGATGCGTTGGGCGTCCGCCGGGTGCGTCGAAAGCAGAGTCATCAACCAGCCGCTGTCCGCCTTGCCGGCGCTCATCTTTTTCCAGAACGAGATCGCTGCCCGCGGGTCGTAGCCGGCGTACGCCGAATAGCGCAGGCCGATGAAGTCGGCCTCGCTCTCGTGGAAACGCGAATAGGCCAGCGTGCCGCCGGTCGAGCCAAGCCCGTAGGCCAGTTGATAGAGCTCCGAGTTCTTCTTGTCCTTGGTGCTCTCGGCGAGCACCGCCGCTCCGACAGCGACGCCGACCTGGGCCGTCACGCGTTGCGCCCCGTGGCGGCTGGTGACGTGCGCGATCTCATGGCCGATCACGAAAGCCAGCTCGTCGTCGTTGCCCGCGAGGCGGAGGAGCCCGGTATAGACGCCGACTTTGCCGCCCGGCAGCGCGAAGGCGTTGACCGTCTTTGGGGCGTCGAAGACGACGAACTCCCACTGGGCGCCCGGCATGCGGTTGCCCACCGCGGTGGCGATGCGTTGGCCGACCCGCTGCACCTGCGCGTTGTCCGCCGGATCAGTGGATATCTTCTCGCTCGCCTTGAGCTCGGAAAAAGCCTGTGCGCCCTGCTGCACGTCGTCGAAGAGCGGGAGAATCACGGCGGTGCGTCCAGTTTCCGGCACGGTGTAGCACCCCGACAACGCCAGACCGCACACGATGCCTGCCAGGAGGAGAATGTGTTTCATGAGCCAAACTTGGCACTCGCGCAGGCGGAGGCAACGCTGCGCCCAATAAAAGAAAACGCCGGGCACGAGGCCCGGCGTTCGAGAGGAAAACGAAGTCGTGAACGACTCAGTGTTTGAAGTGGCGGAGGCCGGTGAAGACCATCGCGATGCCACGCTCGTCGGCGGCCTTGATGACTTCCTCGTCGCGCACGGAGCCACCCGGCTGGATGGCGGCCGTCGCGCCGGCGTCGGTCGCGGCGATCAGGCCGTCGGCAAACGGGAAGAGCGCTTCGCTGGCGACCACGGAGCCCTGGAGCGAGAGCTTGGCCTCGCCGGCTTTCCACACGGCGATGCGCGAGCTGTCGACGCGCGCCATCTGGCCGGCGCCGATGCCGAGCGTCTCTTCGCCGCGCGTGTAAACGATGGCGTTCGATTTGACGTGTTTGCAGACCTTCCAGCCGAAGAGCATCGAGGCCCATTCCTCGGGCGTCGGCTGGCGCTTGGTCACGACCTTGAAGTTCTTCACGTCGCCGAGCACGCAGTTGCGATCCTGTACGAGCACGCCACCGACGACAGAGCGGACTTCCTGCAACGAATCGCCGACGATGCCTCCCTTGGAGATCATGAGGCGGAGGTTCTTTTTCTTGGCGAAGATCGCGAGGGCCTCGTCGCTGAAGCTCGGAGCGATGATCACCTCGGTGAAGATTTCCTTGATCTGCTCGGCGAGGTCGCGGCCGAGCGTCTGGTTGACGACGATGATGCCGCCGAAGGGCGCCTGGCGGTCGGTCGCGTAGGCCTTGTCCCAGGCGGCGAGCAACGTGTCGGCACTGGCGACGCCGCACGGGTTGGTGTGCTTGAGGATGGCGACGGTCGGGCGCTGGAACTCGTTGATCAGGTAAGCGGCCGAGGTGATGTCCAAAATGTTGTTATAGCTGAGCTCCTTGCCCTGGAGCTGCTGGAAGCGCTCGTGGAAGGTGCCGTAGAGGGCGGCCTTCTGGTGCGGATTTTCGCCGTAGCGCAGCGCCTGCGCCTTCTTATAGGTGAGCGTGAGCGTCTCGGGGAAACCGACCTCGGCGGCGGAGTCGGCGACCTGGCCTTCGAGGTAGCGGGCGATGGCGGCGTCGTAGCTGGCGGTGCGTTGGAAAACCTTCAGGGCGAGCTTGCGGCGCAGCGCGTGCATCTCGGTCTCGTTGCCCATGGCCTTGAGCACGGCGTCGTAGTCGGCGGGATCGCAGACGACGGCCACGCTCTCGTGGTTCTTCGCCGCGCTGCGCAGCATCGACGGGCCGCCGATGTCGATATTCTCGATGGCCTCTTCGAAGGCGACGCCCTGCTTGGCGACGGTCTGCTCAAACGGGTACAGGTTGACGACCACCAGGTCGATCATCGCGATGCCGTTGGCGCGCGCCTCGGCGAGATGGGATTCCTTGTCGCGACGGCACAGCAGGCCGCCGTGGATTTTCGGATGCAGCGTCTTCACGCGGCCCTCCATGATCTCGGGGAACCCCGTGTGCTGGCTCACCTCGGTGACCGGCAGGCCTTTTTCGGCCAGAAGTTTGGCGGTGCCGCCCGTGGAAAGGATGCGGTAGCCGTGCTGCTTGACCAAGGCCGTGGCAAATTCCACGAGCCCGCGTTTGTCGCTCACCGAAAGAAGGGCCAGTTTTTCCATAGAAAGGTGGGGTTTTGCGCTGGCCCGGAACCTGCCGCAAGCCCGAAACCTTGCCAGCCGTTGCGCCCACGCGGCCAGCGCGTGCAACGCGCACTTGCGCCGGACACAATCAGGGGTCTGTTTGTCCCGTGCCTAGCTCGCCGCAAGAAGTCCAAGGCCTCACGGCCCACCTCGATCAACTTTGCCATCATTTTGGCGGCCCCAACCTTCCTCCGGGCAAACCCCACGCGTTCGTTTATTACATCACCATTTCGAACGCCTCCGATCGCGTGGTCACCCTGCTCGGCCGCAAATGGGTGATCGTGCATGCCGACGGCACCCACCTCGTCGTCGAAGGCGAGCGCATCGTCGGTGAGACGCCCCGGCTGGCCCCCGGCGAGAGCTTTTCCTACAATAGTTACCACGTCACCGGGCAGGATGCCGTCGCCCACGGTTGTTTCTTCGGGATCGACGAACACGGCACCGGCATCCAAGTGCAGCTCCCGCCGTTTGCCCTGCAACTGCCTCGCGACTAGGCGCCGACGGCCCATCCATGGACTTTGTCCAGACAAAGCCTTGCGCTACTCTCGCGACTTCGGCTCCATTCTGCATCAATGAAGCTTATTGACCTCAACCGAGCCGGCGGCATCGGTGCCAACTCACACTTCGCGCAGATCGGCGATTTCAACTTCGTCGTGGATTGTGGGCTGGACCCGAAAGGAACCGGACGGCTCGCCGCACCGGACTTCGGACCCGTCCGCGGCCACAACCTGAACCTCGTCATCATCACCCACTGCCACCTCGACCACATCGGCAGCCTCCCGGTCCTCTTGCGCGAGCATCCAGAAGCCCAGGTCGTCATGTCGCTGGGCAGCCGCATGCTCATCGAGCGCATGCTTCACAACTCGGCCAACGTGATGATGCGCCAGCGCGAGGAGGAAAACATCCCCGACTACCCGCTTTTCACCCACGAGGAGATCGACCGCATTTCCTCGCGCCTACACGGACTGCCCTACGGCAAGCCGAAGAAGTTCCGTTCCCAGAAGGACGAAGTCGAGATCACCCTTTTCTCCGCCGGCCACGTCGCCGGTGCCGCCGGCGTGGAGGTAAAACACAAGCACCGCGCGATCTTCTTCACCGGCGATGTGCTCTTCGAAGACCAGCGCATTCTCAAAGGCGCCCAGTTCCCCGCCGGGCACTTCGACACCCTCGTCATGGAGACCACCCACGGCGCCTCCGAGACGCGCCCCGGCGTCCACCGCGCCGGCGAGATGCAACGCCTGGTCGACGACATCAACGCCACCATCGAGCGCGGCGGCTCCTTCCTCATCCCCGTCTTCGCCCTCGGGCGCATGCAGGAAATCCTCACGATTTTGCACGACGCACGCCGCTTCCGTAAGCTCGTCGACTGCCCCTTCTTCGCCTCCGGCCTCGGCATGGACCTTGCCGACTACTTCGACGAGATCGCCCGCAAGACCAAGCACGTGCAGTTCAACCGCAGCGTCATCAAGGAGCTCAAAATCAAACCGCTCCCGCGCAAGCTCGACGCCGGGCGCGACTACGAGGCCAATGGCATCTACCTCATCAGCAGCGGCATGGTCGTGGAGCGCACGCCCAGCTACACCCTCGCCAGCGGCCTGCTCGGCCACGCGCGCAACACCATCGGCTTCGTCGGCTATTGCGACCCCGACACCCCCGGCGGCGCCCTCCTCGCAGCCAAGCCTGGCGACACGTTCGTGTTCGAAGCCGCCAAGGTGAAAACCAAGGTCAAGGCCCACATCGAGCGCTACCACCTCAGCGGCCACGCCGACCGCGACCACCTCCTCCAGTTCGCCGTGCAAACCAAGGCCCGCAGCATCGTGCTCGACCATGGCGATGCCCCGGCCCGCGCCTGGTTCGCCCAGCAACTCGCCGAAAAGAGCCCCGAGTCGAAGATCTTCGACATGGCCCCGCTCCAGCAATACCTCGTCTGAGCCCAACAAAAAGCGGCGCATTTCGGCGCCGCTTTTTTGTGGAGCGAAATGATCAACCCGCCAGCTTGGCGGCCTCGGTCACGACCTTCGTCAGCTCCAGCACGGAAACCGGCTTGAGCAGATAACGGAAGAGCGCCGCTTCGTTGACACTGCGCAGCAGCATTTCCGGTTTCATGTACCCGGTCACCAGGATGCGCTGCATATTCGGATACTCCTCGCGCGCACGCACCAGGAAAGTCATGCCATTGCCACCCGGCATCAGATGGTCGCACACAACGACCTTGAACTGCTTTTTGTGCAGGATGAATTCCGCCTCGCGCACCGACGTCGCCGTCGTCACCTCGAAGTACGGCGAAAGGGCCGCCGTCAGGACGTCCAACAGGGCGCGCTCGTCGTCTATCAGCAGAATCGGCGGAAGCGCCGAAGTGGGGTTCGCAGCCGAAGCATCGGTCGGATTCATTGGGGGTAAGCTGTGACCGCGGCGCTTTTTGGCAAATGGATTTCAGCCAAAATACCGCGCTCCGCCCATGGGTTTTCCATTGCCTGATTTACCGACGACGCGGATAGTGCCCACCTTCGTTGCGAGTTCCCCGCATGCCATCCATCGACCTGCATCAAGCCGCCCTTCAGGGCACCCTCTCCCACATCGCGCGCGAAGACCTCACGCTGGAAAACCTCTGCGTGCGCAACTCCGCCGGCCACACCCCGCTCCACCTCGCGGCCCGCCACGGCGGCCTCCGCGACCTGCCCCCCGAGGTCCTCACCCGCGAGACGCTCCTGCTGCGCAACGACGCCGGCTACACCCCCCTTCACTCCGCCGCCATCGGCGGCCACCTCGGCCAGCTCCCCAAAGCCTTTCTCGAACCCCAATTTCTCCTCGCACGCAGTAATTCCGGATACACCGTCTACCACGTCGCCGCCGCCCACGGGCACCTCGACCAGATCCCGGCCGCGCAACTCACCCCCGAGGCCGCCGCACTCGTCACCGATCTGGGCAACACCCTCCTGCACGAAGCCGCCGAAGCCGGCACCCTCGACCGCATCCCCATCGGACTGCTCACCCCGGCCGCCCTCTCAGCCCGCAACATCAGCGGAGAAACCGTCTTTCACGTCGCCGCCCTCAACGGTCACCTCGACCAGATCCCCGACACCCTGATCACCCCGGAAGTCCTGCGCGAGCGCACCAACGCGAGCGACACCGTCTTCCACGCGGCTGCGATTTCCGGTCACCTCAACCAGATCCCCCACGCCCTGCTCACCCACAAGCACCTCGTCCTCGCCAGCAAGAACGGCTACACCGCCATCCACGCCGCCGCCGAGACCGGCCAGCTCAAACACATCCCCCACGAGCAGTTCACCGCCGACCTCCTCCTCACGCGCAACGACAACGGCGACACCCCTCTCCACGCCGCCGCCTACGAAGGCCACCTCGACCAGATCCCGGCCAAATTCTTCACCGCCGAGCTCCTCAACGCCCGCAACTACGGAGGCCTCACAGTCGGGCGCCTCGCCATCGAGCGCGGCCACCTCGACCAGATCCCGCCCCACCTGCGCCCGCGCGACAACGCCCTCACCCGGCTCCTCACCCGCATCGGCCTGCGCCGCGCCCCCTTCGCCTGACGCCACGCCCTCCCGCTAAAAACGGGTCTGTCGCAAGTTTTCGGCTTCCCCCGCCGCCCCACACCCTCTTCAATTGGCCGCTGTTTAAGTAGAAATTTTTCCTCATGAGCACATCCATCACTGCTATCACTGCCCGCGAAATCATCGATTCCCGCGGTAACCCGACCGTTGAGGTCGACGTCCGCCTCGCTTGCGGCGCCATCGGCCGCGCGGCCGTTCCGTCCGGTGCCAGCACCGGCGAACACGAAGCTCTCGAGCTGCGTGACGGCGCCGCTCCAGCCAAGTCGCTGCCCAAGGGCATCGATGGCAAGAAGCGCTACCTCGGCAAGGGCGTGCAGTCCGCCGTCAACAACGTCAAGACCGTCATCGCTCCGGTCCTCGCCGGCATGGACGCCTGCGACCAGATCACGATCGACCGCACGATGCTCGCCCTCGACGGCACCAAGACCAAGAGCAAGCTCGGCGCCAACGCCATCCTCGGCGTCTCCCTGGCCACCGCCAAAGCCGCCGCCGATGCGACCGGCCTGCCCCTCTACAAGTACCTCGGCGGCCCGAACGCGAAGGTCCTCCCCGTTCCGATGATGAACATCATGAACGGCGGCGCCCACTCCGACGCCCCCATCGATTTCCAAGAGTTCATGATCATGCCCTTCGGCGCTCCCTCCTTCCGCGAAGGTCTGCGCATGGGCTGCGAAGTCTTCCACTCCCTCAAGAAGGTCTTGAAGGAAAAGGGCCTGGCCACCGCGGTCGGTGACGAAGGCGGTTTCGCCCCGAAGCTCGAGTCCGCTGAAGCGGCCCTCGATGCCATCGCCCTCGCCGTCAAGAACGCCGGCTACAAGCTCGGCAAGGACATCTACCTCGCCCTCGACGTCGCCTCCTCCGAATTCTACGTGAAGGAGAAGAAGCACTACGTCTTCAAGAAGTCCTCCGGCCAGATCCTCTCCGGCGACGAGATGGTCGAGTTCTACAAGAAGCTCACCAGCAAGTACCCGATCGTCTCGATCGAGGACGGCTGCGCCGAGAACGACTGGGCCACCTGGAAGAAGCTCACCGACGCCATCGGCGACAAGGTGCAGCTCGTCGGCGACGATCTCTTCGTCACCAACACCGAGTTCCTCTCGAAGGGCATCGCCACCGGCACCGCCAACTCGATCCTCGTCAAGGTCAACCAAATCGGTTCCCTCACCGAGACCCTCGACGCCGTCGAGATGGCTCAAGACGCCAACTACACCGCCGTCATCTCCCACCGCTCCGGCGAGACCGAGGACGCCACGATCGCCGACATCGCGGTCGCGACCAACGCCGGCCAGATCAAGACCGGTTCCCTCTGCCGCACCGACCGCGTCGCGAAGTACAACCAGCTCCTCCGCATCGAAGAAGAGCTCGGCGACAACGCGATCTACGGCGGCAAGTTCAGCAAGCTGTAATCCGCCCAGCGACCTCCGGTCGCCGCGATTACCGCCAGAAACTTCAAAGGCCGGGCTTCAAGCCCGGCCTTTTTATGCCCGCATCCCGGGCTCAAATCGCACATGAAGACGCGCGCCACGAGGCCCCCGCGCGCATCGTCGCGCGGGCCCGCAGCGCACCGCCTCACTTCACCAACGCAAGCAGGTCCGGCAGCTCGACCCGGCGCTCGTAAAGCGCCTTGCCCACGATCACGCCCTCCAGATTCGGACGCCGCTTCTGCAGCTCCGCCAACCGGACCACATCCTCGCGCCGGCTCACACCGCCGCTGGCGATCACATTGGCCGACACCGCCGAAGCCATCGCCTCCTGCGCGGCCATATTCGGGCCGGTCAACATGCCGTCGGTGCCGACATCCGTGTGAATCAGCGTCTTCACGCCGAGCTTGTCCATGCGCTGAGCGAGGCCAAGCGCGCTCGTCCCCGTGGTGTCCACCCAGCCCTTCACGGCCACCTGGCCATTCTTGGCATCGATGCCCACGGCGATCCGGTCGCCAAACGCCGCGACGAGCTCGGCGACAAACGCCTCACTCTCGGCCGCGCGCGTGCCGATGACCACCCGGCTCACGCCTGCACCCAGCGCACGCTCGACCGAGGCCCGCGTACGCAGCCCCCCGCCCAGTTGCACTTTCATGCCCACGGCCACGATGGCCGCGACCTTGTCCAGATTGGCCGGCTCACCGGCAAACGCTCCGTCGAGATCCACCACATGCACCCAGGCACTGCCGGCCTGCTTAAACTCGGCGGCCACCTCGGCGGGATTCTCGGAATACACGGTTTCTTGATCGGCGCGCCCCTGCGTCAGGCGGACACACCGGCCACTCTTGATGTCGATAGCGGGATAAATCGTCATTTTCGGATTCAGTTTTAGAATCTCGATAACAGCCTCCCCGCAAAGCAACGTTCATTTATGCCCACCGAGTACGAAGTTTCTCCCTTTCTCCAAGCGCTGCTGAAAGCCCGCTCGCCATCCGGCTACGAGTTCGAGGCACAACAGGTGTTCGACCGCTTCGTGCAGCCCCACGCCGACGCCTACTCCAACGACGCCATGGGCAACCGCCTCGCCACGCTCAACCCCAAGGGCGACCCCGTCGTCATGTTTGCCGGCCACATGGATGAGCTCGGCCTGCTGCTCACCTACGTCAACAAAAGCGGCTACCTCTATTTCTCCACCATCGGCGGCCATGACCGCGGCATGATCCCCGGCCGCCGCGTCGTCATTCAGACTAAAAACGGCCCGGTCAAAGGTGTGACCGGCAAGCGCGCCATCCACCTCATGGACGAGGCCGACCGAAAGAAAGTGCCCGAGCTCCACGACCTGTGGATCGACATCGGCGCGCGGTCCAAGGAGGAGGCCCTCGCACGCGTGAGCCTCGGCGATGTCGCCACCTACGACCACGAGTTTGAGGTGCTGCACGGCTCCATCTGCACCGCACGCGCCTTCGACAACAAGGTCGGCGCATACATCTCCGGCGAAGTCCTCGTGCGCCTGGCCAGCCAGCGCAAAAAGCTCGCCGCCCGCGTCGTCAGTGTCGCCACCACGCAGGAGGAAATCGGCGTGCGCGGCGCGACGACGGCCGTCTATTCGGTCAACCCGCACATCGCGATCGCCGTCGATGTCGGCCATGCGACGGACCATCCCGATTGCGACAACCGCAAGTATGGCGAGTTCACACTCGGCGGCGGCCCGATGATCTGCCGAGGCCCCAACATCAACCCCGTCATCTTCGATCGCCTCGTCGCCTGCGCCGAAAAATTGAAGATGCCCTACCAGATCGAGGCCGACCCGCGGCCGACCGGCACCGATGCGCGCGCACTCCAGATGGGCCGCGGCGGCGTCGCCACCGGCCTGGTCAGCGTGCCGCTGCGCTACATGCACACGCCCAGCGAAATCATCGACCTGCAGGACGTGGAAAACACCGTGCGCCTGCTCGTCGCCTTCGTCCACAGTCTCAAAAAAGGCGAGTACGCCCACTGGTGACCGCCACCCCGAGGCACCGTCATTCACCTCGCGCCCGCGCCTCCACGCGGGCGCGCTTGTTTTCACAAAACGACCCCAAGCCGTCCGTTCCGCCCCTTGCTGGACGAGCGCGGGCATGAGAGCATCCAGCCCGCGCGACGCACCCGCCGCGCCCCTCGCTCGACCACCTCCTCCCATGCCCATCAAAATCGCAATGATCGGGGCCGGCTCCATCGGGTTTACCCGCCGGCTCATGCAGGACATCCTCGCGGTGCCTCAGCTCGCCGACACCGTCTTTGCCTTCACGGACATCTCGCAGCGCAACCTCGACATGGTCGCGCAACTCTGCCGCCGAGACATCGCCGCCAACAAGCTGCCGGCCAAGATCGTCGCCACCACCGACCGACGCCGTGCCGTGGCCGATGCCGACTACATTATCTGCACGATCCGGCAGGGCGGGCTCGAAGCGTTCCGCCACGATGTCGACATCCCGCTGAAGTACGGCGTGGACCAATGTGTGGGCGACACGATCTGCGCCGGTGGTCTGATGTACGCGCAGCGCACCATCCCTGCCCTGCTCGATTTCTGCCGCGACATCCGCGAGGTGGCCAAGCCCGGCGCACTGTTCCTCAACTACGCCAATCCGATGGCGATGAACACCCTCGCGTGTAACAAATACGGCGGCGTCAACACGCTCGGGCTCTGCCACGGCGTACAGGGCGCTCATTGCCAGATCGCGTGGGCCATCGAGCGCTGGGCCAAGCGCGAGGGCATCCTGCCGAAGGACTACGTGTCGCCGGATTTCACTCCCTTCACGCTCTGGGGCGCCGAGGGCGCCGAAAAGATCAATCTCAGCCGTCACGAGGTCGAAGTCACCGCCGCCGGCCTCAACCACCAGACCTGGTTCGTCCGCGTTAATTTCCGCGGCTTCGACATGGTGCCACTGCTCCCGAAACTCATGCGCGACGTGCCGCACCTGCGTCAGGCCGAAAAGGTGCGCCTCGATGTGCTGGACCGCTTCGGCTACTACTCCACCGAATCCAACGGCCACCTCAGCGAATACCTCCCGTGGTACCGCAAGCGGCCCGACGAGATCGCGCAGTGGATCGATCCGTCGTTCTGGATCCACGGCGAAACCGGCGGCTATCTGCGCGTCTGCACCGAGGCGCGCGACTGGTTCCGCACCGATTTTCCGAACTGGATGAAGGAAGAGCCGCCGAAGATCGGCCCGAAAAACCGCTCCGAGGAACACGGCGCCTGGATCATCGAGGCGCTCGAAACGGGCCGGACCTACCGCGGTCACTTCAACGTCATCAACCGCGGCCACATTCCCAACCTCCCGGACGGGTGCTGCGTGGAAATCCCCGGCTACGTCGACCGCAACGGCGTGCAGATGCCCGTGGTCGGGCCGTTGCCCGCCGCGTGCGCCGCCACCTGCTCGGTCTCCGCCAACGTGCAGCTCATGGGGATGGAAGCCGCCGTGCATGGCGACGTCACCCTGCTTAAACAGGCCATGCTCCACGATCCGCTGGTCGGCGCGGTCTGCAATCCCGAGGAGGTCTGGCAGATGACCGACGAGCTCCTCGTCGCCGAAGCCCGGTGGCTGCCGCAGTACAAATCGGCCATTCCCGCAGCCCGGAAACGCCTCGCCGCCGCGGTGAAAAACGGCACCCGCGTGAAGCTGCGCGACACGCAGGGCGCCGTCCGACTGCACACCAAGACCGTCGAGGAAATGTCGAAGGACGTCGCCGCTGCCCGCCGCAACGCGGGCGCCGCCGACAAGGGTGGCCTGACCAAGAAGGCCGACTGATCCGCAAGCGCCATCGTCCGCGCACCGTCCGGTGCGCGGCGGCGGGTCACACCCGCGGCGGGCGCGCGTCGAGCACCTGGCGGACTTTGCGGACGAGCGCGGGGATCGTGTAGGGTTTCCCGATGAAGTGGAGGTTCTCCTCCATCACCCCGCGGAGCACGACCATGTCCTCAGTGTAGCCGGAGGTGAAAAGCACGGCGGTTTCCGGGTGGAGCTGCTGCAAACGCTCGGCCAGTTCGCGCCCGCTCATGCCGGGCATGACGACATCGGTGAGCAGCAGGTCGATGGGCTCGGTGCGTTTCTCGGCGAGGAGGAATGCCTCTCCGCCGTTGGGCGCGGCGAGGATCTTGTACCCGTGCCGCTTCAGAATTGAGAGGGACAGGCCGCGCACGCTGTCGTCGTCCTCGACGAGCAGGATGGTCTCCGTGCCGCGGGGGAGCTCGTCGCGGACCGGGGTGCGAGCGAGTTTCTCGACGGGCTGCTCGATGCGCGGCAGATAGACCTTGAAGGTCGTGCCGTGCCCGACTTCGGAGTACACCTCGATGAGGCCGCCGGCCTGTTTGACCACGCCGAAGATCATGGCCAGCCCGAGCCCGGTGCCGCGGTCCTGCGGCTTGGTCGTGAAAAACGGTTCGAAGAGCCGACGGCGCACCTCCGGTGGCATGCCGTGCCCGGTGTCGCTCACGGCGAGCATCACATAGTTGCCGGGAGTGGCCTCCCGATGCTGCTGGCAGTAGGTCGCGTCGAGCTCGACATTGCTGGTCGTGATGATGAGGCGTCCGCCCTCGGGCATGGCATCGCGGGCATTGACGGAGAGGTTGACGACGACCTGTTCGAACTGGCCGGGGTCGACCTTCACCGCGCCGAGTTCGGCGCCCTGCGTGAGCTCGAGCGCGATGTCCTCGCCGATGAGGCGCTGGAGCATTTTGCGCAGGTTGCCGATCAGTTCGTTCAGATCGAGGACCTTCGGTTCGATGACCTGCCGTCTGGAGAAGGCGAGGAGCTGGCGGGTGAGCGTGGCGGCGCTCTCGGCGGCGCGCGCGATTTCGGCGAGCTGCTGGGCGAGCGGGTCATCCGGGGAGAGGTCGGCGCGGGCCAGCTCCACGTTGCCCGCGATGACTGTGAGCAGGTTGTTGAAATCGTGCGCGACACCGCCAGCCAGGCGGCCTACGGTCTCCATTTTCATGGCCTGCTGTAACTGCTCCTGGAGTTTGACGCGCTCCTCCTCGGCGTTCTTGCGCTCGGTGATCTCGCGGATGTTGAGCACAAAGCCGGCGATGCCGGGATCGTGCAGCCAGTTGGTGCCGACCGCCTCCATCCAAACCCAGTGTCCATCGCGCTTGTGGGGGAACCGGTATTCGGCGCGCTGCGTGGAGCCGGGCTCTGCGGCGGCGGCCGCAAACACCTGCCGTGTCCGCGGCACGTCGTCAGGGTGGATCATGCCAAATCCGTTCTGCCCGATCAGATCGGAGGGTTCGTAACCGAGGATGGACTGCACCGGGCCGATGAGGGAGCGCATCGTCCCCTCGGCATCGAGGACGGCAATGAGGTCGTTGGAGTTCTGCACGAGTCGCTCAAACCGCTGCGTGCTCTCGCGCATCGCGGCCTCGGCGCGCTTTCGATCGGTGACATCGGTCAACAGCCAGATCATGCATTTCTGGCCGTCGATCAGAATGGGCGAGACAGAGAGCTCGACCTGGATGGTGGAGCGGTCTTTCCGGCACATGAGCGTCTCCCGGTTTCTCACCGATCCATGCAAACGGGCCTCCTGGACCACGGCGGCGCGGGCCTCGGGCGTGGGCCACAGGCCGATTTCGAGCGACGTATGGCCGATCGTCGCCTCATGGCTGTACCCCAGGATGCGGGTAAAGGCGTCGTTGACCTCAATCATGAGCCCATCGTCGAGGCGGCTCACGACGATCATCTCGGGGCTGGCGCGGAAAATCTCGGCGAGTTTTCGCTCGCTGCTATGAAGTGCCTCCTCCCGCTGGCGGCGCTGCGTGATGTCGATGAGCGTGCCCGCGGCCCGCAGGGGCGCGCCGGAGGAGTCGCGCTCCATGACCTTGCCGCGGCTCAGCGTCCACAACCACGAGCCGTCCTTGTGGTGCATGCGCAATTCGACCTCGAAAAAGGGGCTGCATGCGGCGGCATGCTCGGCGAGTGCGGTGCGAAGGCGGGGCAGGTCCGACGGGGGGATGAGGGCGTCCCACGTGCGGGGGCGTGCCGGATCGGAGCGTTCATAGCCGAGCACGCGGTCCCAGCCCTCGTCGAACTCCACCTGGCCGGAGCCGATCTCCCAGTCCCAGATGCCGAGTTCGGAGCCTTGCATGGCGAGCGCCAGGCGTTCCTGCGTCTCGCGGGCGGCCGTCTCGGCGCGCACGCGTTCGGAGATGTCCTGCAACGTGCCGGTGAGCGCAAGCGGCTGGCCCGGGGATTCGCGCCGGAGTTTGATTTTTGCACTAAAATGGCGGAGCGGCCCGCGGCCCGGATGGCTGCGGTATTCGAGGCTCGTTGGCTCACCGGTGGTGAACACCTGCGCATGCGCCGCTTCGAGACGAGCCCGGTCGTCGGGATGCACGAGCCCCAAAAACTCGGCGAAGGACGGGGGCTGGGGCGCCGGCTCGAGCCCGAAGAGGCGAAACATCTGTTTCGACCAGGACCCCGTGCCCGATTCGGGCAACAGTTCCCAACTGCCGATCCGCGCCTGCTCCTGCGCGGCCTCCAGGCGCTCCTGGCTGGCTCGCAAGTCGAGGTCGGCCTGCCGGCGATCCGTGATGTCGCGCAATACCCAGATCGCCCCGGCCTCCAAATGCTGCGGATCAAGGGCCTGCCCCACGATGGTGCACCAAAAAGGCACGCCCGATTTACGCACCACGCGCGCATCCGTGGTGTAGACTCCGCCACGAGCCAGACATTCATATCCCTCTCGGCCCACCCGTTCGTAGTCTACCGGGTCTGCATAGCAGCACGACACATCGGCCCCAATCATTTCGCCCGGCGAAAAGCCGAACATCGTGAAGTAAGCGGTATTGGCCCATTGCAGGCGGCGGTTGCGCAACAAACAGATACCGCTCGAAATCGTGTTAAGAATGGTCCGATGTTCGTTCGCCATCTGCCGCAACTGCTCGATCGATTGCAGTCGCTCGGCGATGGCCCAGGCCTCTGCGCCGAGTGCGATGATTTGCCCGTGCGGATCGAAGATGGGCCGCAACGCGAAATCGAACGGGCACAGTACCCCATCCACCCGCGGATGTGTGGTCTCGAAGCTTACCGTTTCTCCGCGCAAGGCGCGCGGGATGGCATCGCGCAATTTGGCCTGTTCCTCGGACGAATGCGTCCACCAAGGCGTTTCCCAAAACAGGTGCCCGACCAACGCCGAGGCCGGCTGGCCGACAAGGGCACAGGCCACCTTGTTCACATGGCGCAACACGCCCGCACAATCGACGATGGCCGCTGGGTGCTGGGCCTGCTCGAAGGTCATCTGGAAGAGCGATTCGCCCAGTCCGACGGCGGCCGCCGGTGCCATGGCCTCCGAGTCCGCACGCGAGGTGCCGGTCTCCTGTTGGGGCTGGGAGTGCTCTGGTCGATTACTTTGCGGCTCGTCTCTCATTTAGGGTAACAGATCGTCTGGATGGTTTGTTGCGATAATCGGAGTCGGGGGATGCGACGCCATGCGTTTGCAGGGCAAAACTAAGTGCGGCTTGCCTGCCAGCAAGCGGCCCACCCGGTTTGTTGCCTCCGGCGGCGCGGCAGTGCCGCGCGCGAGGCTTGTCTGTTGCCGGGAAACCGGAAACCTTGGCCCCTCCATGATCGGCCTCCGCGATTATTCCGATGCGCAGCCTCCGCCCCCGCCGCCCAGCCAGGCGCGGGAGCTGACCGCGCAGACCTTCGCGGAGCACGGCTGGTTGCAGGACGCACTTTCACTGGAACACCGCCCCCAACAGGCCCAGATGGCCGGCGCCGTCGCCAACGCCCTCCTCGACGACGCCCCGCTGCTCTTCGAAGCCGGCACCGGCGTCGGCAAATCGCTCGCCTACCTGATCCCAGGGATCATCCATGCGATCGATCAGGGCCGGCAGCTCATCGTCTCCACCCACACGATCGCCCTTCAGGAGCAGCTCGAAGGCAAAGACCTCCCGATCTGCCGACAGCTCTTCCGCAGCCGCCCCGAGCTCGCTCGCTACGCCGACTTCAAGAGCGCCGTGCTCGTCGGCAAGGCCAACTACCTTTGCACCACGCGTCTGGCCGATGCGCTCAAAGGGCAACAGGAACTGTTCGCCAGTGGTGCCGACAAAGAGCTCGCACGCATCGCAGCATGGGCCAACACGACCAAGGAGGGCCTGCGCCACGAGCTCTCGCCGCCGCCGTTGCCCGAAGTCTGGGAGCACATCAACGCCGACTCCTCCGCCTGCTCCCGTAAAAACTGCGACGGCGAGCACTGCTTCTACCAGCGCGCACGCGCACGCATCCGCCAGGCGAATGTCATCATCGTCAACCACTCCCTGCTTTTCGCCCACATCAACGCCGGCGGCGCCAAGGAAAAGGGCGGCAGCCGCGGCGTCCTCTTCCCCGACGACATGGTCATCCTCGACGAGGCGCACACCGTCCCCGAAGTCGCGACCGACCATTTCGGCATGCGCCTGAGCAGCTACGGCACCGACCGGATGCTCAAGTATCTCTACAACCCGCGCACCAAGCGCGGCCTCCTGCGCAAGCACGGCGGCGCCGCCGAGCAGCAACTTGTCCTCGATGCCCTCGAAGCCTCCGAGCAGTTCTTCGCCGCCGTCCACGACCAGTTCCTCACCAAACAAGCCATCGTCCGCGTGCGCGACGCCGACCGCGTCGAGCCCTACCTCAACGGCCCGCTGCTCGCCCTCATCAAGGCCGTCAGCTCGCTGGCCGACAAACTCGAGGACGGCAAGGAGCGCGACGAGCTGCTGGAGCAGCGCGGCAAACTCAAAACGTACCAGACCAACCTCGCCCGGTGGCTCGCCGTGGGCGACGACGAGCAGGTCTACTGGACGGAGCGCAGCGGCAAACGTTTCACCATCGTCACCCTGCGCACGGCCCCGATCGACGTCTCGCCGCTGCTGCGCGAAGCCCTCTTCGAGTGCGGCGTCTCCGTCGTCTGCACCAGCGCCACCCTCGCCGTCTCCGACGACATCACGGCGTTTCAGCGCAAAATCGGCGCCGAGGGCGCGACGGCCTCCGTGGCCCACTCGCCCTTCGACTTCAAGCGCCACATGCGCATCTACGTCGCCAGCGACGTGCCCCCGCCGGCCAGCGGCGACTCCCGCCTCGCCCTCGACGCCCTCGCCGACTGGATCCGCTTCTGCACCCTGCGCACCCAGGGCGGCTCGCTCGTGCTCTTCACCAGCTACACCGACCTGCGAAAGACCGCCGCCGCCATCGAGCCCGACCTCACCGCCGCCGGCCGCCTGCTCCTCTGCCAGGGCGCCGATCAATCCCGCACCGAGCTGACGCGCACCATGCAGGCCGCCGGCAATGCGATCCTTTTCGGCACCGAGAGCTTTTGGACCGGCGTCGATGTGCCCGGCGACGCCCTCTCGCAGGTCATCGTGACGCGCCTGCCTTTTGATCCGCCCACACACCCCGTGCTCGAAGCCCGCGCCGAGCACATCCGCGAGGCCGGCGGCAGCCCCTTCAACGAGCTCACCCTGCCCGAGGCGTTGATCAAGTTCCGCCAGGGCATCGGCCGCCTCATCCGCACCGCGCGCGATCGTGGCGTCGTCACCATCCTCGATTCGCGCGTGCTCAGCAAAAGCTACGGCCGGCTCTTTCTCGATGTACTCCCGCAGCCCGCCTACGAACGGATCAGCCAGGAGACCCGCGAGGCCCGATTTAAACCCTTCGTTTAAAGTGTCCCGGCTTGCCCCGCCGGCAGGGGCCCGCAGTCTGTAGCCACCCCATGAGGCTCCGTTCCGCAGCGTTAACCGACATCGGCCTCCACCGCCGGAAAAACGAAGACCGCTTTCTGTGCCTGCCCGAGTATGGCCTGTACGGCGTCGCCGATGGCATCGGCGGCCTGCCCGCCGGCGCCGAAGCCGCCGCCCAAACCACCGAGACCATCGCCGCTCTAGTCGCCGCGCACCCGCTCAACCAGCCGCTCGACATGCCGGCCATCGTCGCCTCGGCCAACGCCGCCGTCCTCGCGCTGGCCCGCACCCTCAGCCCCTTCTACGGCATGGGCTGCACCCTCACCTTCTGCTGCGTGCGCCACGATCTCCTCCACCTCGCCCATGTCGGCGACTCCCGCGCCTACCTGTTCAGCGGCCAGCAGCTCAGCTGCCTCACCTCCGACCACTCCGCCGAAAACGAAAGCCGGCTGCGCGTGGCCCGCGGCGAGCCCCCCCTCGAATATACCCACGCCAACCGCCTCGCGCTCACGCGCTGCATCGGTCAGGTCCCGCCCCCCGAGGTCGACGAGTGGCGCCGCATCATCCAGCCCGGCGACCGTTACCTCTTTTGCACCGACGGACTCACCAACATGGTCCCCGAGTCGGAAATCGCCGAGCACCTCCGCCTCTGCCAGGATCCCCACGAGACCCTCCGCTCGCTCCTCGCACGCGCCAACGCCCGCGGCGGCCTCGACAACGTCACCGCCGTCCTCCTGCTCGCAGAAAAGTGAGCCCCGACGGCCCCTGACAAGCCCGCGCACTGGGACGCCCTACACCGCGCAAGTCTATGGTGCAAAAGCACGGTCCCCACGTGCGTTTTTGCGAAATTCGCGTCACTATGAGCCGATAAACTCCCAGTAAGCCCCCCTCGACGCAAACACCCCGAGCCACGCCATGCCCCCGCCGGCGCCGGCCACCATGCCCCGATGAAAACGATCCTTCTAGTCGCCGACGATGCCGCGCTGTGCACCGCCATGTGCACCACCCTCGAAAACGCGCACTACAGCATCGCCCAGGCGATCACCTCCGGACGCGCCGTCGAAATCGCCCGCCACGAGCCCCCCGACCTCATTATCTGCGACATGTCCATGCCCCATGGTGCCGGCCTCGACCTGCTCACCACCCTCGGGCACAACCCCGACACCGAAAACATCCCCATTCTCCTCATCACCGGCGAAAAAAACCATCCCACCAGCCCCTTTGAGGGCACCATCGCCGACGATCTCCTCCGCAAACCGTTTTCCGACTCCGACCTCCTCGCCGCCGTCAATACCCGCCTCCGCAAACGAGCCACCTTCGACGACGAACGCCGGCGCAACAATCAGCGTCTCCTCACCATCCTCGAGTCCACCGCCGCCCTCGTCGCCCTCATCGACCCGCAAGACTACCGCCTCTGTTACCTCAACAGAACGGGCTGTGGCATGCTCGAATTGGAGCCCCAGGCCGCGGCCCTCGGCACTCACCTCATGAGTTTCCTCCCCGACGGGGAAGACCGCGTCGCCGTCGAAATCGGCCTCTCCCAAGCCGCCGTCCAGGGCCACTGGGCCCGCCAAGTCACCCTCCTCGGCCACCACGGGCGCCGCACCGACGCCGAGCTCGACCTCCAGGCTCACCGTGCCCCCAACGGAGAACTCGATTACTACGCACTCACCGCCCGCGATATCACCCGCCAGAAAGCCACCGAGGCACAGCTCAACCTCCTCTCCCGCGCCATCGAACAAGTTCCCACCAGCATCATCATCACCGACGCCGCCGGCTGCATCAAATACGTCAACCCCCGCTTCAGCCGCATCACCGGCTACTCCACCAGCGAGGTCATCGGCCTCAACCCACGCATCCTCAAATCCGGAAACACCCCACCCGAAGTTTACACCGCCCTGTGGAAAGCCATCACCCACGGCCGCGAATGGCGCGGCACCCTCCAAAACCGCCGCAAAAACGGCGAGCTGTTCTGGGAACAGGCCACCATCTCCAGCGTCATCGACGAGCACGGCCGCACCAGCCACTACATCTCATTCAAAGAGGATATCACCGCGAGTCACGCACCGGAGCGCAGCGGAGGTTGCGTGTGATCGCTTGTTCTGTGGCCTTACAAAATGCCCTCGAAAATATACGCCAATGAGCATTGACAAACTATGCATAGCGCCTAGAGTGATCGCATGGAAAACGAAATCAGAATCATCAACGTTGGCCGCAGTGAAAAGATCGACGGCGGCTTCCGGTACGAGATCCGAGTCCCCGGCTTCGCGATCAACTTCGTCCACGCCTACAGCTACTCGGACGCCTTCGACTACGTGCAAGCTCGCTACTTCAACCGCGCGTCTTTCACCGCATGAACTCTGAAGACTACAAGACCGAGCGCGAGAAGCGCGGCACGCAAGCGAGCGTCGCCGCGCTCCTGCGCGTCGATCCTCAGACGATCTCTCGCCGCGAGCGTGGAGAAATACCAATCACCCACGAGGCCGCGCTTGCGTTGCTCTCACTCCCGAAGAGCCGGCGGCGTCGCCGGACACAGAACACCGACCAGCACACCGCCGAGGAATCCCTGCGCAAGGAGCAGCAACTCGTCCAGACCCTGATGACCACCATCCCCTCGGCCATCTACTTCAAGGACCTCAAAAGCCGCTTCATCCGCGTCAATCAGGCCCTTGCAAAAAACTTCGGCATGGCCTCCCCCGACGACCTCGTGGGCAAAAGCGACTTCGACTTCTTCACCCGAGAGCACGCCCAGGCCGCTTACGAGGACGAACAACGCATCATCCAGACAGGCACCCCCATCCTCAACCTCATCGAGAAAGAGACCTGGCCAGACCGCCCCCCCACCTGGGTCGCCACCACCAAGATGCCCCTGCGCGACGAGCACGGGACCATCGTCGGCACCTTCGGACTCTCCACCGACATCACCGAGCAGAAACGCAACGAGGAGCAACGTGCCGCCCTCGAGCTCCAGCTCCATCAGGCCCAAAAACTCGAATCCATCGGCCGCCTCGCCGCCGGCATCGCCCACGAGATCAACACCCCCACCCAGTACGTCAGCGACAACATCCACTTCATCGGGAAAACCCTCGGCGACCTCGAACACGTCCTCGCCGCCTACACCGGGCTCGTCCAATGGCTCCGCACCCAGGGGCCCCTCCCTCCCGAGCTCGCCGCCCTCCTCGCCGCCGCCGAAAAAGTCCGCCTCGACTACCTCCGCCGCGAAATCCCCGTCGCCATCTCCGACGCCGAAGAGGGCCTCGCCCGCGTCACCAAAATCGTCCGGGCCATGAAAAACTTCTCCCATCCAGGACAGGACACCTTCACCCCCGTCGATCTCAACCAAGCCATCGAAAGCACCCTCACCGTCTCCCGCAACGAGTGGAAATACGTCGCCGAGCTCGTCACCGACTTCGATCCCCAACTCCCCCTCATCCCCTGCCTGCCCGGCGAGTTCAACCAGGTCATCCTCAACATCGTCGTCAACGCCGCCCACGCCATCGCCGATGTCGTCGGCTTCAACACCGGCAAAAAAGGCACCATCTCCGTCAGCACCCGCCTCGACGGCAGCTGGGTCGAGATCCGCATCCGCGACACCGGCACCGGCATCCCACTCCACGCGCAACCCCACGTCTTCGAGCAATTCTACACCACCAAGCAGATCGGCAAAGGCACCGGCCAGGGCCTCGCCCTCGCACGCGCCGTCATCGTCGATCAACACGCCGGCACCCTCACCTTCGAAACCCAACCCGGCGCCGGCACCACCTTCATCATCCGACTCCCCCTCCAGCAAAACGCCCCCGCCAAACAAGGAGCCCCGCAATGAAACGCCTCCTGCTCGTTGACGACGAACCCCGCGTCCTCCGCGGCCTCGAACGCTCACTCTTCTCCCTCACCGACCAGTGGGAGATCGATACCGCCGAGGGCGGCCGCCAGGCCCTCGACGCCCTCGCCGCCGCCCCCTACGACATCGTCGTCTCCGACATGCTCATGCCAGGCATGACCGGCGCCGAGCTCCTCAACGAGGTCATGCGGCTCTACCCCCAGACCATCCGCATCGTCCTCTCCGGACACGCGACCAACGAACTCCTCATGAAGTGCGTCGGCGCCGTCCACCAGTACCTCAGCAAACCCTGCGAACCCGTCCTCCTCCTCTCCACCATCGAGCGCGTGGTCCACCTCAACGACCACCTCCGCAACCCCGACCTCCGCGCCTTCGCCACACGCCTCCGCCGGCTCCCCAGCCGCCCCTCCCTCTACGCCCAGATCCTCGAAGCCCTCCAGGTCCCCGACGTCGAAATCGAAGACATCGGCAAAATCGTCGAGAAAGACATCGGCATGACCTCCAAACTCCTCAACCTCGCCAACTCCGCCTTTGTCGGCCTCAGCCACCAGGTCGATTCCGCGCGGGAGGCCGTCACCTACATCGGCATCGATGCCCTCAAGGCCCTCGTCCTCAGCGCACGCATCTTCGAGCAATTCGACAACACCAGCATGGGCGGCCTCTCCGCCACCGACCTCTGGCGCCACTGCAACGCCACCGCCGACGCCGCCAAACTCATCGCCACCCACGAGGGCGCCCCTCGCGCCACCGCCGACGAAGCCTTCACCGCCGGCCTCCTCCACGACTGCGGCATGCTCGTCATCGCCGGCAACCTCAACGCCCGCTACGCCGACGCCATCCGCCAGGCCGCCGACGCACGCCAGCCCATCGCCGAAGTCGAAAAACAACTCTGGGGCACCACCCACGCCGAAGTCGGCGGCTACCTCATGGGCCTCTGGGGCCTCCCCATCCCCATCGTCGAAGCCATCACCTTTCACCACGCCCCCAAGGCCCACCGCCTCCCCGCATTCACCCCACTCACCGCCGTCCACGTCGCCAACACCCTCATCAGCGAACGCCTCGGCTCCATCTCCGGCCTTTCCACCAGCCCCATCGACCACGCCTACCTCGCCCAACTCGGCATTTCCCCCGACCACATCCAACGCTGGCGCGACCTCGCCGAATCCATCCCCCTCTAACCTTCCACTCACGATGCCCACCCAAGAAACCATCCTCGCCGTCGACGACGAACCCCTCATCCTCAGCGCCTACCAGCGCAACCTCGGCGACCGCTACAACATCCTCACCGCCGAGGGCCCCGAGCTCGCCCTCTCCGCCCTGCGCAACGGCTCCTTCGCCGTCGTCCTCACCGACCTCAAAATGCCCGGCATCGACGGCATCGAGCTCCTCCGCCAGGTCCGCCAGCTCCAGCCCGACTGCGTCCGCATGATGATCTCCGGCCACGCCGACATGGGCGACGCCATCAACTCCGTCAACAACGCCGGCATCTTCCGCCTCCTCATCAAACCCTGCCCCGCCGACGACCTCGCCCAAGCCCTCGACGCCGCCCTCGCCCAGCACCGCCTCATCACCGCCGAGAAAGCCCTCCTCGAAGGCACCCTCAACGGCGCCATCCAGGCCCTCACCGACATCCTCGGCATCCTCGATGCCGAGGCCTTCGGCCAGGCCCAACTCCGCCGCGAGCTCGCCCGCACCCTGGCCCAGTCACTCCACGCCCCCACCTGGGAATTCGAAATCGCCGCCCAACTCGCCGAAATCGGCCGCGCCACCCTCCCCACCTCCCTCAACGAAAAACTCAAAGCCGGCCAGAAACTCACCGAGGCCGAAGCCCGCCTCCTCGAACGCGTCCCCGAGTTCTCCTACCGCCTCCTCCATAACATCCCCCGCATCGAAAGCGTCATGCAGGCCGTCCTCTACCAAAACAAGGATTTCAACGGCCACGGCTTCCCCGACGACGACGTCCGCGGCACCGACATCCCCCTGGCCGGCCGCGCCCTCCACGCCATCAAAGCCCTCATGGCCATCTGCCGCAAAGGCACCTCTCCCGAAGAAGCCATCGGCATCCTCAAACTCGGCCCCGAGCGCTACGACCCCGACATCGTCGCCCACCTCTACCCCTGCGCCCCACTCCTCCAGCGCAAACAAACCCACACCCCACTCGCCGGCCCCCAACACATCGCCCTCGCCAACCTCGTCCCCGGCATGATCCTCCTCGCCGACATCGTCACCCGCGACGGCGTCGTCGTCCTCGGCCAGGGCACCCGACTCACCGCGGTCCAGGTCCAGCGCATCAAAAACTTCGCCCAGCTCAACACCGTCGCCGAACCCCTCCTCGTCGAGCTCCCCCGTCCCCAGCCCGCCCTCGAAGCCTGAGCCCGCGCCCCCCGCCCGGCCCCGACTCCATGAGTACGCCTCTCCCCGGCTCCGACTCCCCCACCGGCCCCGCGGCCACCACCCACGCCGCCCTCCTCGCGCGCGCCCCCTGGCCCCTCGCCTTCTTCTCCCCAAAGTCCGGTCAGCTCCTCCACGCCAACAACGCCTTCCTCCACTGGTACAACCCCGAGCATAAAACCATCCCCGACGGGAAAACGCTCACCGACTTCCTCGGTGTCGCCGATGTCGCCACCTTCCAAAACCGCCTCGCGCCGCACCTCATGGTCTTCGGCACCTGGCAAGGCCCGCTCAGCTTGAGCGACATCTGGGGCAGCGAGCAGCCCCACCAAGTCGCCCTCCTCCGCCTCCAGGATCCCGGTCTCGGCGAGGCCTACGCCCTCCTCGCCGCCCCCGCCCACGTCCCCACCGACTCCGCACAAATCAGCGACCGCGAGCTCCTCCACGCCCTCCTCGACGGCCTCCCCCTACGCGTTTACTTCAAAGACCTCCAAAGCCGCTTCCTCCGCGTCAACGCCTTCATGGCCCGCGAACTCGGCTCCGGCAACCCTGCCGACTTCATCGGCCACACCGACTTCGACTACTTCGCCGGCAGCCACGCGCGCCGAGCCTACGAAGACGAACAACGCATCCTCCAGACCGGCGCCCCCCTCCTCGACATCGAGGAAAAAACCAACACGCCCGACAACCAGCCCCGCTGGTCCACCGCCTCCAAATTCCCCCTGCGCGACCGCACCGGCAAACTCATCGGCACCTTCGGCATCTCCCGCGACATCACCGCCCAAAAACAGGCCGAGGCCGACCGCCAGGCGATGGAAATCCAGCTCCACCTCCACCAGAAACTCGAATCCGTCGGCCGCCTCGCCTCCGGCGTCGCACACGAAATCAACACCCCCGCCCAGTTCATCACCGACAACCTCCACTTCATCAAAAAAGCCACCCAGGGCATGCTCCCCGCCCTCGCCGCCTACCGCACCCTCCGCACCGCCCTGAAACAAGGCGCCGATCCCTCCGCCGCACTCGCCGAAATCGACCGCCTCGAATCCTCTTCCCGCCTCGACTTCGCCATCCGCGAACTCCCCCAGACCATCGACGACGCCATGGAGGGCCTCACCCGCGTCAGCCAGATCGTCCGCTCCCTCAAGGAATTTTCCCACCCAGGCCGCACCGCCAGCAGCCACTTCAGCGTCAACCACTGCGTCGAGACCACCCTCTCCGTCTCCCGACACGAATGGAAATACGTCGCCGACATCGAGCCCCACCTCGCCCCCGACCTCCCCCCCGTGCTCGGCAATAGCGACGAGTTCAACCAGGTCCTCCTCAACCTCATCGTCAACGCCGCCCACGCGATCCAGGAGGCTCAGAAAACCTCGGGCACCTCCGACAAAGGCCGCATCTCGATCACCACGCGCACGCACGAGCAGCACGTCGAAGTCGCGGTGGCCGACACCGGCCACGGCATCCCCGAATCGGCCCGCCCGCAGATCTTCGAACCCTTCTTCACCACCAAAGACGTCGGCAAAGGCTCCGGCCAGGGTCTGGCGATCTCGCGCAACGTGATCCAAAAGCACGGCGGCACGATCGCCTTCGAGAGCGAAGTCGGCCGCGGCACCACCTTCACCATCCGCCTCCCCCTGGCCCCCGCCCCGCAGCCCGCCCCTTGACGCGTGCCCCACTCAGTGGAGGCCGCACCGCGTCAGTATCCGCCCGCGCCACCGGCTCCCTGAGCCACAACCGCCCCGGCGATTGCCTCCGAGTGCCGACATCACACGCGCCAAACATCACCCGGCACTGCGGCCCGATCCGCACATCCCCGCAGACCGTGGCATTGGGCGCCACATAAGCCGTCGGATAGATCGTAGGACTCTTCCCGCCGTGTGTGAGGATCATGGGTGAAAACTGAACCAGCGGCACATCACCGCACCACCACGATTTCCCTTTGCCTTCCGAGTCATCCCCCGGGCATCAGGGTATCCCCTTATGGGGACAGGCCCCGCACACACACCATCGGGAGCAAGCGCGGCAGCCTCGCCGTCGTGAAAGCCCGCCAGCACGATCTGCGGCTCGCCGCTCTCCGCGTCCCACCCCCATGCCAACTACAACGGCCTTGGGCTGCGCCGGCAGCGAAGGCAACGGCCCGGGGCGTTTGCGCAACGGGAGTTTCGCGCCAAGGTGGGAACACCTTCCCATGCGCCTCCCGACTCTCTTTCTGGCGTGTTTCGCGCTGCTCTTTTCACCGATGCAAGCTGATCCCAAGAAAACCGACACTGTGGTCCTGGCCGGCGGTTGTTTCTGGTGCGTCGAAGCGGCGTACCGGCTCCTCCCCGGCGTCGTCGCTGTGACCAGCGGCTACACAGGCGGCCAGAAGGCCCACCCGACGTACCAGGAAGTCTGCTCCGGCACGACCGGGCATGCTGAGGCGACGCGCATCGAGTACGATCCGGCGGTGCTGCCGTTGGAAAAGTTGCTCGCCTTCTTCTGGAAGGTCCACGACCCCACCACGCTCAACCGACAGGGCGCCGACGAGGGGACACAGTACCGCTCGGCGATTTTTTACCGCAGCGTAGAGCAGAAACTCGCCGCCGAGAAATCCCGCACGGCGGCTCAGGCCGGTTTCGACTCCCCCATCGTCACGGAAATCGTGCCGCTGGCGGAATTTTGGCCGGCCGAGGATTACCATCAGAATTATCTGCCCAACAATCCGGACAACCGCTACTGCCAGCTCGTGGTGCGGCCCAAGATCGAGAAGTTAAAAAAGGTCCTGGCGGAGGAGGCGAAAACTCCCGGCAAATAAGCGTACCGCCGTGCGTTTTCCGGCAGGCAGTGGTGGCGAAGAGAGGCGTTAGCCAATGAGCCAAGCCAGCGTGGGATCGGGGGACAGTCCCCGCACGCGGCCCCTTCCCGCCGTGTGTGAGGATCATGGGTGAAAACTCCATCAACGGCCCATCGCCGCGCCATCACGATTTCCCTTTGCCTTCCGAGTCATCCGCCTGTCCTCTGAGCCCTCCGGCGCGAGTCGCCCCGCCCATGACCGATTCCAACCTCTCCTCCTTTATTTGGTCCGTCGCCGACCTCCTCCGCGGCGATTACAAGCAGTCTGACTACGGCAAGGTCATCCTCCCGTTCACCGTCCTGCGCCGCCTCGACTGCGTGCTGGAGCCGACCAAATCCGCCGTGCTTGCCGAGCTCGCCAAGCGCAAGGCCGCCGGCCTCAACCCCGAGCCCTTCCTCCTCAAAAAGTCCGGCGTCGGCTTCTTCAACACCTCGCCGCTCGACCTCAAGACCATCGTCGGCGACCAGGACCACATCGCCGAGAACCTCCGCGCCTACCTCGACGGCTTCGCCCCCGCCGTGCGCGACATCTTCGAGCGCTTCGAATTCCACACCCAGATCGACCGCCTCGCCAAGGCCCGCCTGCTCTACCTCGTCGCGGAAAAATTCGCCAACATCGACCTCCACCCCGACGCCGTCTCCAACGCCCAGATGGGCAGCATCTTTGAGGAGCTCATCCGCAAGTTCTCCGAACTCTCCAACGAGACCGCCGGCGAGCACTTCACCCCGCGCGAGGTCATCCGCCTCATGGTCAACCTCCTCTTCATCGAGGACGACGACGCCCTCAACAAAGCCGGCATCGTCCGCACCATCTACGATCCCACCGCCGGCACCGGCGGCATGCTCAGCGTCGCCGGCGAGTACCTCGCCGAGCACAACCCCGACGCCCGCCTCGTCATGTACGGCCAGGAGCTCAACCCCGAGTCCTACGCCATCTGCAAGGCCGACATGCTCATCAAGGGCCAGGACGTCGCCAACATCGTCTTCGGCAACACCCTCTCCGCCGACGGCCTGCCCGGGAAACATTTCGACTACGCGCTCTCCAACCCGCCCTTCGGCGTCGAGTGGAAGAAGATCGAGGCCGAGATCCGCCACGAGGCCGAGCACCTCGGCCACAACGGCCGCTTCGGCCCCGGCCTGCCGCGCGTCTCCGACGGCTCGCTGCTCTTCCTCCTCCACCTCCTCGCCAAGATGCGCCCCGCCGCCGAGGGCGGCAGCCGCTTCGGCATCGTGCTCAACGGCTCGCCGCTCTTCACCGGCGGCGCCGGCTCCGGCGAGAGCGAGATCCGTCGCCACCTTCTGGAGAACGACCTCGTCGAGGCGATCGTCGGCCTGCCGACCGACATGTTCTACAACACCGGCATCGCCACCTACGTGTGGATCGTCTCCAACCGCAAGCCGCCCGCCCGCCGCGGCAAGGTGCAGTTGATCGACGCCTCCGCCTTCTGGCAGAAGATGCGCAAGAGCCTCGGCTCGAAACGCAAGGAGCTCGCCGACGGGCACATCACCGACATCACCCGGCTCTTTGGCGATTTCAAAGAGGTCACCCGCGACGGACGCCCGATCAGCCGGATCTTCAAGAATTCGGATTTCGGCTACCGCACCATCACCGTCGAGCGCCCGCAGCGCGACGCCAAGGGCCAGCCTGTGCTCTCGACGAAGGGCAAGACCAAGGGCCAGCCCGTGGCCGACGCCGCCCTGCGCGACACCGAGAACGTACCCCTCGCCGAGGACGTGCAGAAGTACTTCGAGCGCGAAGTGCTCCCGCACGCGCCCGACGCGTGGATCGACCACGAGAAGACGAAGGTCGGCTACGAGATCCCGTTCAACCGCCACTTCTACGTCTTCACGCCCCCGCGCCCGCTGGCCGAGATCGACCGCGAGCTGAAAGGCGTGACCGACAAGATCGTGAAACTCATCGGAGGGTTGTCGCAATGAGCCGCGGAGAGCCGCTTTTCAAGCGGCGGTCTTCAGGGGGAGCCGCATGGCATGCGGCGCTCCTTCGCGCCCGCCAGACGCCACTTGCAAAGTGGCGCTCCGACAGACGGAAAGCCGCTTTTCAAGCGGCGGTCCGAAGCCTCGCCACTTGCAAAGTGGCGCTCCGGAAAGGC
>ERZ795049.1169-NODE-1169-length-35795-cov-6.024035_pt1 | contig 35795 bp, 32 predicted proteins | sample MGYA00375133_ERZ795049 | MGnify/ENA primary metagenome ERZ795049 (study PRJEB30178, sample SAMN05720147) | activated sludge metagenome | isolation source: anaerobic digester from wastewater treatment plant | place: Japan | collected 2015-04-20 ... | reverse complement strand
AGAGAACAAAAGGCTGCAAGCTGAAATTTTGAGCCTTGAAAAGCAACTTATCAACACCAAACTGATATACAACGAAAAGATAATGAATATCAGAAACGAAGAGATTAAATACCTGAAGAGTATTATTAAATAAAAATTATCGCTATATTTACGCGTTTTTGAGAAGATAAAAGAGCAAGTAAGTTTCTTATATACGCCTTCAATTGTTAATGCGGATTTTTGGAACGAACTAATGAACAAACAATGGTAATTATATGAATGCAGTCATTATATTCATTATGCTGCTTATTGCGGTGGGATTGTTGCTGGTAGAGATTTTTCTGATACCGGGCATTTCTGTGGCAGGCATTGGCGGACTTTTATTTTTAGGGGGCGCTGTGTATTATGCTTATGCTTATGTCGGCTCTACTGCAGGGTTTCTCACGCTGGTTGCTGCTTTTGTCATGTTGGCTGTTGCAATCATTATTTTTATCCGCTCCAAAGCATTGGAGAAAATGTCGCTTAAAACAGATATAGACAGCAAACACGACCCTTTGGAGGGCATTGAGTTGAAAGAAGGCGATACAGGATTAACTTGCTCCCGTTTGGCTCCCATGGGCAAAATACAGGTACGGGGACATGTTGTAGAAGCCAAAGCATTGGACGATTTCATCGATCAAGATGTGGAGGTTGTTATCATTAAAGTTCAATCAACCAATGTATTAGTCGAAAGGAAAGCACAAGCTGATCCGGAATCGGAAATATCAAATCATTCATTAAATAACTAAATTATGGGAATTATTGAAATTATTGCTTTAGCACTATTAGGAGTTCTTATCCTGTTGTTTTTCTATTATGTTCCGTTTTTACTTTGGCTTTCAGCAAAAGTTACGGGCGTCCACATATCGCTGATACAATTGTTTTTAATGCGTATCAGAAAGGTTCCGCCTCACACCATCGTGGCTTGTATGATTGAAGCTCATAAAGCTGATTTAAAAGAAGTTACACGTGATGGATTGGAAGCGCACTATTTAGCAGGGGGGCACATCGAATCGGTGACTCACGCATTGGTTTCTGCCTCCAAAGCCAATATTGATCTGACATTTAAAATGGCAACCGCCATTGACTTAGCCGGTCGTGATGTTTTTGAGGCTGTTCAAATGTCAGTGAATCCCAAGGTAATCGATACACCTCCCGTGACTGCCGTGGCAATAGACGGTATTCAGTTGATTGCCAAAGCTCGTGTTACGGTACGGGCTAATATCAAGCAATTGGTGGGTGGCGCTGGTGAAGAAACCGTCTTGGCACGTGTAGGTGAGGGTATTGTGTCGTCCATCGGTTCTGCATTATCACATAAGTCGGTGTTGGAAAATCCGGATACCATATCCAAGGTAGTATTAAAGAAAGGCCTGGATGCCGGAACTGCTTTTGAAATTCTCTCCATTGACATTGCTGACATTGACATAGGTAAAAACATCGGTGCACAACTGCAGATGGATCAGGCAGAAGCTGATAAAAATATTGCCCAGGCAAAAGCCGAAGAGCGCAGGGCAATGGCAGTTGCTTTAGAGCAGGAAATGAAAGCTAAAACCCAGGAACAACGTGCAAAAGTTATTGAAGCTGAAGCAGAGATACCCAGAGCCATAGCAGATGCTTTCCGCAGCGGCAACCTTGGTATCATGGATTATTATCGCATGAGAAATATAGAAGCGGACACTTCCATGCGTGAAAGCATTGCCAGGCCTACTACCTCCAAGAAATCTGAGGTAATTGGGGATAAAAAGAAGAAGTAGGATCAATCAAGGTAATATTGCCCTTTCAGGGCGCCCAATATTTTGGTCACTATTAACCCAGAGCGTTGCTCTGGGCTATTGAATTTTGCCCTTTCAGGGCGTAGCATTATTGAAAGCATAAGAGCGCTGCGCCCCGAAGGGGCAACATATGTCAGCCCAACGGCAACGCCTTGGGGTATAAGGCGTAAAGAAAGAAAATGCGCCCTGAAAGGGCAACATAAAATATAATCTGCCATATCTTTTCAATAATTGATTGCTTCCTTTTTGAGCTAATTGAAAAGATTAAGCTTTCAAGTAGTTTTCCACTACTGCCTCCACCCCTTTTCGTAAAGAGATGTTCGGCCTCCATCCGAGCTTAAGTAATTTACTTACATCCAATAATTTACGAGGGGTGCCATCAGGCATAGAGCTATCCCAAATAATTACGCCTTGAAATCCGACAATCTGCCGAACAAGTTCAGCTAAATCCTTGATGCTAATATCTTCTCCACATCCGGCATTGACGTGTGATGGGCTTGTGTCCGGAGCATCATAATGCAGCAAAAGATATACAGAGGCATCAGCCATATCGTCCACATGCAAGAACTCACGCATGGGTGAACCTGTACCCCAGAGTGTAATCGCTACCCTATCCCTTGTTTTTTTGATCCCAAACTTAGCCAGTTTTTCCAGTATTTCCTTTTCAGAAGATCCTCCAGTGATTCCCTCCACCGGGAATCGATTGAAGTCCTTGCGTACGGCATCCATATTATTTTCAGACAGATATTTCCCTAAAATCATCTTACGGATCAAAGCCGGTAATACATGCGATTTTTCCAGGTCGTAGTTGTCGTTGGGGCCATACAAATTAGTGGGCATGATGGAAATAAAATTGCAGCCATATTGTGCATGATAAGCCTCGCACATTTTAATACCGGCGATCTTGGCAATGGCGTATGGTTCATTGGTTGGCTCCAATAAACCTGTCAGCAATGCATCCTCCTTCATGGGTTGTTGAGCAAATTTAGGGTAGATACAGGATGAACCGAGAAATAAGAGTTTTTTCACGCCATGCAGATAACTTTGGTGTATCACATGATTTTGGATCATCAAATTTTCATACAGAAACTCAGCGCGGTAAGTATTGTTAGCGACAATACCCCCTACTTTGGCAGCAGCCAAAACAACATATTCAGGTTTTTCCGCTTCAAAAAAAGCAGCCACTTCAGCTTCCTTCAACAAATCGAGCGCTTTTCTGCTACGCGTTACTATATTGGTAAAGCCTTTAGACTCCAAATTTCTTTTGATAGCCGACCCTACCATGCCGTTGTGACCGGCGATGTAAATTTTGGAATTTTTATTCATTGACTAATTGATTCAATGCTTATTATTTATTTTACTCGAAGTAATTCAAAATTCTAAACCCTCCCTCCTTCAAATAGTTTTCTTTTTTCATGACCTTGATGTCGGAGAGCATCATGTCTTCTAACAAGGCTTTTAAATTGTACTCGGGTTCCCAGCCAAGTTGAGTGCGAGCTTTGGTGGCATCACCTATCAACAATTCCACTTCGGTAGGGCGGAAATAGGCCGGATCAACTTCCACCAAAGCATCTTTACGTTTTTTCAGGACTTCTAAAAATTCAGCTCCCACCCTTTCTGAAAAGACCTTTTCATCTATGGAAGCCAAATAAGCTTTTTCTTCCACTCCTTCACCTTTAAACTGCAATTCCATCCCTATTTCAGCAAAAGCCAACCTAACAAATTCACGAACAGCAGTAGTAATACCGGTTGCAATTACATAGTCATCAGGCTTTTCCTGCTGAAGTATCAGGTACATCGCCCTTACATAATCTTTGGCATGTCCCCAATCGCGCTGAGCCGACAGATTACCGAGATACAGTTTATCCTGCATGCCTAAGGCAATACGGGCAGCCGCACGGGTGATTTTCCGGGTTACGAAAGTCTCGCCCCGCATCGGCGATTCGTGGTTAAATAAAATTCCATTGCATGCGTACATATTGTAGGCTTCCCTGTAATTGACCGTAATCCAGTAAGCGTATATCTTGGCTACCGCATAAGGAGAACGCGGATAAAAAGGTGTGGTTTCTTTCTGTGGAATCTCCTGCACCAATCCGTATAATTCCGATGTAGAAGCCTGATACATACGTGTTTTATCCGTCATGCCCAATAAACGAATTGCCTCCAACAACCTCAATGCACCGATACCATCCGCATTTGCCGTGTATTCAGGGGTATCAAAACTGACCTTGACGTGGCTCATCGCCGCTAAATTATAAATCTCATCAGGCTGTACTTCCTGGATGATGCGGGTCAAATTCATGGAATCGGTCATATCGCCGTAATGCAAAATGAATTTGCGGTCATCCACATAGGGATCTTGGTACAGATGATCAATACGGTCAGTATTAAATAAGGAAGAACGACGTTTAATGCCATGTACCGTATAACCCTTTTTCAATAAAAACTCTGATAGATAAGCTCCATCCTGCCCGGTAACACCGGTAATTAATGCGATTTTTGACATATAAAAATAAATTTAATGATTTCTAACTCTTTGATCTTATATCAGCCTTTAAAGCTAAGCCGTTTTATTTCATTTTACTTTCAACAGCAACCACTTTATACCATTTTTTAGCGTTTGTGATAGGTATTCTATCAGCCATTCTAACAAGTTATCTGTCCAGCGCTGAGGATGAGTGGTGATCATAATTTTGTCGGGTAATTTTCCGGATCGAACCGCATCGATCAAATCAAAAGTGGTCCGATAATCCAAGATGCTGTTTTGTATATTAACTTTATCCCTTACACTAAAGCGTTCTCCGTTCCACATCCTACCCGTGTCTGTAAGATAGTACATATCTTCAACAGCCGGCTTCTCCCCTGCTCCGAACAAATCAAAATAGGGTTCCCCTATAATACCGTAATCCTTGTAATTGTAGGTTTTCCATAGGTCCTTGTTATCATAAACCGAAGTCGGACTGCCATGCATGCATATCGTTTTTACCGGATAAAACTGCCTGAAATGTTGCAATTGCCTTTCAAAATGTTGAATAGCAACTTTCTGATCACCTTTGGTGATGGACATATCTTCGTAATGATATCCGATTTCATGACCCAAAGCGGCAATTTTAGATATGATCTCTGTATTGAACACTTCACTTGTCACCCTAAAATAAAAACTTGATTGAATCTTAAGTTCCGCTTCAACTTTTGCAACATGTAAAGCTCTTAGAGGCTGTTTGTCAATATCATGTCTTAATATGATCACTTTACCGGCATTCACAGTCTTATCTTCACACCAGGCAGCAAAAGTTGAGAATATGTAACCATGCTCTATCAACTTTTTCAAAAACTCCCTATATGAGTATAATGTAAAGTCTCGCATATGATTCAATTTTACTTATAATATTTCTTCTAACAAATTCACAATACGTTCGGCGGTATTTCCATCCCAAAACTTAGGTACGTTACCGGATTTAGCCTTGCCTCCCAATATCATTTCAACTTCATCAGATATTGCCTCTATGGTTATCAACTTGTTCGACCCTTCTGTGATGGTGACAGGTCGTTCCGTACTCGGTCGTACGGTTAAGCATGGAATATTCAAATAAGTTGTTTCCTCTTGGATACCCCCTGAATCAGTCAATACAAACATGGATTGACTGACCAAGTGTATAAACTGCAAATAACCCAAGGGTTCAATAAGAAAAAGATTCGGACAATTGTCCAACAAGTGCAGTAAATTAAATTCCTGCAAATTTTTATAGGTGCGGGGGTGAATAGGAAAGATCAGAGGAATATATTGAGAGATCTTTGCCAATTCCACAAACAATTTTTCAAGAGTAGATGGATAATCCACATTATTAGGACGGTGGAAAGTTATTGCCGCATATTTTCTGGAGATAAAATCTCTGTTGAGCTGAATATCTTTGTCTGTATTTAGAAGTTTAAATGAAAGTTTTGTAGCTTCGGCTTTTTTCAAATTAGAAACCAAAGAATCTATCATCAAATTCCCAAACATATGGATTTGATCTTGGGCAACACCTTCTTTTAATAAGTTTTCATCGGCATCGTAACTAGTTGTAATGAAAATATCGCTGATAGCGTCAGTAACCAGACGGTTGATCTCTTCCGGCATGGACCTGTCGCGACTGCGCAAACCTGCCTCATAGTGTATGCATTTGATGCCCATCTTCGATGCCACCAAGGTACAAGCAGCCGTACTGTTTACATCACCCACTACCAACACAGCATCAGGCTTTTCATCCATACATACTTGCTCAAATCTTGTCATGATTTTGGCAGTCTGCACAGCATGACTTGCTGATCCTACCTCCAAATTAATATCAGGTTCCGGTATTTGCAATTCGTCAAAAAACTGTTGAGACATCTTTACATCATAGTGTTGTCCCGTATGTACCAAAATAGTTTGAATACTGTCATGTCCTTTTAAAGCATGCATCAGGGGAGCTATTTTCATAAAATTGGGACGTGCTCCTGCAACAAGAATTAATTTTCTCATAGGTTATTTTTATTCGCATTAATTATTAAAAATCATCAAAAAAAGCAGTATTAAAAACTATTTGAACTTATATTGATACTCAGGATTTTTCCTCATGATCTTTGCGCTTTCAGGGTAATTTTCGATAAACCAAACATAAAATGCAGTTACATCAATTTTGTCAGCAAGTAATCTATCACGTTTTATCTTCCACTGTTCTTTTAAATTCTCTTGTGATAACAATTCTTGAATTTTATCAAACATGGCATCTGATTCTCCGGGTAAAAAACCATAGGTCAAATCATAACGATGCTCTTCGTCTTCCAAATAAGTAATTCTTCCAACAAATGAATTATATCTGATTGAGGGGGTTCCCAAAACAGCGGCTTCAGAGGTCATAGTCTGACTGTCCCCCACAAACAAAGTTGCGTAATAAAGCAAGGCATGTATTTTTTCCGGCGATATTATTAACTGGTATGATTGAAACTCTTCTTCTATATCCCGTTCGGTTGTGATAAAAACTTTGCCTTTAGATGCCAAAAGCTGCACTAATTTTCTTTTGTTTTCAATGGATAATCCTTGAACACCAACATCATGATGAGCTTTAAAAGCATTGAACCTCAAAATAAAATAAGTTTCATTTTCACCTACGCCTATTTCTTTCAAAACACCGATGTCCGGTTGAAAGATATTCGGATGAAGATATGACAGTTCGTGGTACCCATCATAATAAATTGTCTTTTTAGATTTTCTTCTGGTACCTTTTGGTGATAAAATTACATCTGCAAAAGGATGGGCATATTTTGCAAACAAGGGTTCCACATCATCATCATCGTCATCAAGTATGATTGATTTCATTTTACTCAACTTGGATACATGAGCCAGGGTCATAGACGATCCAAATCCAATGGTAATTTTGTTACGCCTGATCAATTGCAATAACTGATAATTGTATTTTAGTTGTAGTAATGCTTTAGCAATCAAATTATCCCTTTTGCCCCCAAGATAGATATATGGGATTTTAAACTCTTCCAACAGAGCCTTTGCCATCGGAATATCTTTTACCGTGACATAGACTTGATGTCCACTATTTTTTAGTTTGAAATAAGTGTTTCTTGTTAAATGAACATGCCCGGGATGAGCAATATCGATCAAAATATTCATATTACCTGCTTTTTATGATCTTGACAGCAAACTTTCCCAAAGAAAATAAATAAGGACTCAAAACCGCCAAAAATCGTCCGTGTTCGACTAATTCTCCTCCGAATTTTGACTTAAACTCACGTACTCCATAGGATTCGTCGGGTTTTCCGGCTCCCATCATATCGAAATAAGCAAAATTATTTTTAGATGCATATTCAATGGCTGCCCATGTTGCCAGTGTGGATGGAAAAATATTTTTATATTTTCTGTCCTCTCCACAAACAAACCATTCATATAAAATCTTGTTGGGAAGCTCGACGCAAAGATTTCCGGCAACAATTTTATCCTCGTATTTTATTACAAACAATTTTCCGCAGTCCTGCAATACTATTTTTTCAAAAAACTCAAAGGGAAACAAAGGAGTTTTAATTCTTGTTTGATACATGTCGTACAACAAAACGTAAAATTGTCTTACATCCTCTAAATCTTTCGTGTGGACGATTTCTGCTCCTTCCCGCAAAGATAATCTCACATCACGTCTTTTAGTTGAACTCATCTTTTTCAAAGAAGTTTCAACATCCGGCGTATGAACATGAAAATTCAAGTGCGGCTGGTAGGGAAATCCGTTCTTGTTAAAAACAGATTTCATACTGCTATAATCTGTAAAATTCCGGAGTTCAAGGTAGATGGCTCGTTTTGCCAATTGTTTTTTGCAAAATTTTAAAAGAGCCGACAAAGCTTCTTCTGATATATCTTTACGCAACAAGGCTCCACCCGGCACAATTGCCCGCCGGCTGAAAAAGCGTTTGAGCATGCCTCCGTCCGCTATCAGGTAACCGCACATCAAGCCGGTCAATTGACCCTTTTCCTCCACAGCATATACAAAAGCCTTCATAAATGACAAAGAGCAGTAAAAGTCATAGCATTGCCTGGTTTGGAAAAAGGAAGCATGAGGAGAAGTTGCGAGCAGTTGATCCCACTGCCCGACATCGATTTCATTATGTTGTAAAAGTTTGATCATATGCTGTTATATACTTCCAATATTCTCCTCGCTATACTTGTGCTATCTAAATGCATGTTCGATATTTTCTCTTTTCCATTGGTTCTCTCACCGTTTTCAAACAGCAGATTCAACTTTTCTGCGATGTCTTGAATGTCATACTTAGCAAGATAACAATGTTTCACTCCTCCAAGCAATTCCTTTACATCACCCACCTCTACCGACACAACCGGGCAATTGCAGGCCATGGCTTCCTTGATAAACTGCGGAGAACCCTCCGAGTGACTGGTCATCAAACAAGCATCCACCGCATTCATCAAACATGCAACTTTCTCACGTGTATAGTCTTTTAATTCGATCAACTCGGTATTTTTAAGTGTTGACACAACATTTAGGGCTAGTGATGCATTTTTTACCTGATTGTCAAAAGCTCCGGCAAACAAAATATATTTTTTCCCTTTAGAAAGCTTCATTTCTCGTCGGCATGCTTCCTGATTTTGAGGATAAAACACCGAAGTATCCACGCCGCATGGAATTAAAGAAAATTTCTTTTTAAGCTTGGCTTTGTCAACGTTCTTTTGCGAAACAAAAATATTGTGTTCTGACAACCTGATGGTTAATTTTGAAATTCTAAAAATGCGTTTATCGTTGATATCACTACCGTGATAGGTTGTAACTACCGGCACTTTTCTTTGCAAATTTGCCAACAAGCCCGATAAGCCATAATGCGCATGAATGATATCAGGTTGAAATTTATTGATTTGTTGCAGTAATAACTTCCTATTTTTCAGATACCCTCGAATTCCCTTTCCTCTGACACCGAAAATCTCCATTTGCAGTCCGATTTTCTTTAACGCATCAACTTGTTCCTCTATAAAAGGAGCTATGCGACCGGAATTTTCACTACAAACAACAAGAATTTTCCTATTCTTCATAAGAGTGTGGAATCCAATGATTAAAATAACAACTTACTCATTACAAACTTAACGATTTTTACGCCATTCCCCTACCCGCTAATTTAAACCAGCTCCACCCAATAATTGCTACAAAGATAAACACCAACCACCAGGTAAAATATTTTTTATGTTTATTCTCTTGTCTGCCAATACCGTAGGCTGCAAAAATGAGCAAAACCGGCAAGGCAGGTAAGTGGAAGCGTTCCGAGTGGGCAAAAGCACTTAGCGCCACCACTAACAAATAGCCCAGCATAAATGACCCCAATAATAAATAGTCCCTCCATTTTTTATCAAGAACAACCATGAGTAAAGCAAAGATGGCAAAGTAAGCCACGATATTTTTCACATAATTTCCTCCGTGTATCATGCGCTGGTTCTCTTGACCCGGCGTTTCCACCATGGTCGGAAAAGGGATGACCATGATCATCGGTGCAAAAATAGATTTGGAAGCATATTTGGCAAATTGGTTGCCTCCCTCACGCTCTGCACGCCATTCCATGGATTGCTGTTGATTCATATGACGTTCCTCCCACGCCTCCTCTATTTCAGTAGCCAGCCGTCCACCTAAAAAGTAAACCATAACCAGCAAAACCCAGGAGATCAAAACCAGGCGGTTTCCCTTTTTTACCGTTCTTTTGGTCGATAGCATCAAAGCGGTTGCAAACGCAAACAAAGAAGTGGCGCCCAATACCGTGCGCAAAAAGAATAAAGAAGCGGCTAACAGTATGGGTAAAATCAAATTTTTAATAGTTAATTTTGAACTGCGCATGGCATAATCCGTACGTTCCAAAAACGCAAGCACCAAAAACACCATTTCCGTTTCTTTCAAATGAATACCGGTGTAATATATGAAATTCGGCATCAGCATACACAAGACCGCTGCAATTCTACCTGTCTCCTCTCCAAAATTTCTTTTAGCCAAACGATACACAAACACGCAAGTTAAGGCACTGAGCACTGCTTTGACTAAACGGACAATCAGGATACTATTGCCGGTGAGAAAATAAATCACACTTAAATACAAGGGATATCCATAATCGGAAAGAGCCAATGTGCCGGCATATTTTGACATGGATGTAAAAGCAGGAAATTTACCATGCGCCATCAAACCCGCTCCATAACGCCCCATTTCATCATAAAAAAGAGAATCACCGGGAGAAAACTCAAAAGGTTCTCCGGTCATGATGAGATATAAGAAGTAACTTATTATGACCCAAGCAATACGTACGATCAAGGCAATTTGAAATATTTTTTTAGTGAATATTTTTTCAGGATACTCCGACCATTTACGCGTAAGCAAATTGGAATAATGAAAAAAACCAAAAACTGCTCCAATACCCAATATCCACCATATCAGTGACATCGCCTGATTGAAAAACAGTACGCTGACTACGAACAATGCAGCCAGGTACAAATAGATGGCTTTGGATGTGAAGTATTTGGGGAAATAGTTGAGCACTATACGCCTATTTTTCTTGGATGTTCAAAGTCCGATGATAATTCTCTCTTAATTGCTCAATATGATGAAGAATACTAAACCGCTGATGGACATAATCAACTGCCCATTGAGCTTTTTCAAGATATTGATCTCTATCCTGCAAAAATAACAAAAATTGTCGCAACAAATCCTTTTCATCCTTGGTTTTGTATAAAGTAGCGTATTTCCCCTGTCCCGTAATTTCTTGCATTACTGCCCAATCGTTGACAAACACCGGAATATTAGCAGCCATTGCCTCCAAGACCGCAATTCCGAAAGTGTCGTGCTCAGTACTATAAACAAACGCATTCATTTCCGGAAGTAGGGCCGGAACATCATTGCGTAAGCCTAAAAAACTCACATGCTGTTCTAATCCATGTTTCCTGCAAAAATCCACACAATCATCGTAACGATGAGCAACAGCATCCACACGTCTGCCAATAAATACGAAATGAAATTGCCGGTAGCTTTGATGTAATTCATGGAGAAACTTACAGACGGTAAGTTGATCACGAACTTCATTGAAATTTCCCACCATAGCCATCAATAGGGTATCTTCTGAAATATTTAATTCTTTACGCAATGTTCCGCTTGCAGATGATTGAGCTTGCAGTTTATTGAAATCCATTCCATTAAAAACTACCGCTTGCTTCTTGCTCTGAAGCTTATACTTCTTGATATAATATTGTTGCTGGTATTGACTGACATAGATATTCAAATCCGTTCTTTTTAAAATGAATTTCAACAATGATGTCGAATCTTGAAAATCAAAACCATGCAGCGTCAATACCACCTTGATGGAAGTCCCCATGCAAGCCATATAAGCAAATAAAGCATCTATAGGCTGTTGTGCATGAACCAATTGCACTTTTTTAGAAAGCAATAGCTTCCTAAGTCTAAGTAAATAAGCTAAAATATTTTTTGAGGCAGGCAAATAATAAAAAGGCACTCCGGATTTACGAAATGCATCTTCCAAGACTCCCGGTTTACGATACACACCAATAGCCTGAAAAGCTTGTGTATCAAGATTTTTACATACATCCAACATCAAGGTCTCCGTACCACCCCGATTGAGCGAACCGAATAAAAAGGCAATCTTCATACAATACAGATTTAATGATTCAAAATTTTCAATCTATGTTTTACATCTATCTTTTTTAGCTCTTTCTTTTTTTACATGCTTGCTTTAGATAAGCACCCATTCTCATCAACTTAGAGTAAGTTCTCACAATCCACTTTGGCAAGCCTTTATAAGACCACCAATATTTTCTTTCATGCTTCTCCCAACGGATACCACTTAATATTCTATTCACCTCATGTCTATTTTTATTCTCCAAATAATAAGGTAGTAATCCATATAATGCCAATCGTTCAAACAAATACCGAAAATCCTCTTGCTCCATCCATTCTCCATAATCAGTAAAAAGCATGTGTGTTTCCGGTGTATAAAACTTATAGCCTATGGCTCTGCTTCCTAAATCCACATCCTGATTGTAATACGCCAATTGTTTATTCAGATATACTACCGGATGTTTCATTGCGATGCGTATCCACAAATCAAAATCTTCCCCTAATTTTAATTTTGGTTTAAAGCCCTTCTCTGCATCAAATACTGCTTTAGGAACAATAACAGACCCTGTCCACAAAGGCATCCACAAAGTTTTGGCATATACCTGACAATAATTGATATAACCTCGTTCAAACCCTTTCTCTAACCCACTCTTAGGCAATCTGTTCTCGCCATTTTTCACATAAAAATAACTGCTGCCATAAATGCCTGCAACAGGATATTCCTCTATCAAGGTTTTCATTTCCTCCAAATAAGCCGGTGTCCACCAGTCATCAGCATCCAAAAAAGCGATATAGGGATATTTCGCGAGTTTAACACCGTTGTTACGAGCAGTGGATACGCCTTGGTTGGGTTGAGAAGCCCCCCTAAATCCCCCCAGGGGGGGACTTGTTGTCGGACTATTCGAGATTTCTGCAATCAATTTATTTGCTAAATCAAATGAGTTATCCGTGCTTCCATCGTCAATAATAATCACTTCAAACTCACGGCAGGTTTGAGCCTGAACGGAACGCAATACCTTTTCGATATAGGGGGCTTTGTTGTATAGGGGGATGATGATGGAAAACATAACTTAACCGATTGATTTATAACACTATTTTCCCAAGGCTGCTAACGATATTACATTTATTCCATCCGGTCGACAATAGCTCATGCCAGTACCGGTAATAACATTCAGTGATTGGGGTAGTTTCATTTTACTTGTATCTATATTTGCAACAAATCTGTTAAGATTTGCCACCGCTTCTTCTATAAATCCCACACCAAGTTTTATTTCAAATGCTGCATAATCTCCATTTCGTTTTTGCACTATCGCATCCACTTCCAAGCCGTAAGAATCTTGATAATGAAATACGGTGGCATCGTTTGCTTTAGCATAAACATTTAACTCATGCACAGCCAAGGATTCAAATAGAAAGCCCGTATATTTCAGGTCATTCAACAAGGCTTCCGCATCTAAACCTAGTGCAGCCACGCACAAAGACGGATCGCATAAATGTTTTTTAGGTGATTTTCGTAACGAAGCTATAGAGCGAATATGTGGATTGAATGCCGGCTGTTCGTAGAGAATCATCAGACGCTTCAATGTATCAAGGTAATCCGCTATTGTATTGCGAGATACTTCATTGTTGTCAGCTATTTTCATATCCAATTCCAATGTTTTATTATCCACTACTGTGGCTGTGTTTCGTGCGAGTGAACGCAATAAAGCCCGTACTTTAAATGGGTCTCGTTTAATTCCGCCGACTCGGCTCATATCCACTTCACAAAGCAAGTCAACGTATCCATTGTTTATTTTTTGAGCATCTTTTATATTTGCATTTAATAATGTAGGGAAACCGCCAATAACCAATCGTTCGATGATAAATTCGAGCGGAACAGAATTATGAGAAGCATCTGTTCCTCTACCTTTTAACAAGTCTGCCAAACTAAATGCTCCATCGGAAAATCCCAATTCCTGCCAAGTCATTGTATCCATTTCCACAATGGTAAAACGCCCTGCCCCACTATGCAATCGGACACTATCATTGGGATTGGCTGATCCCGTAAGAATAAATTGTCCTTTTTCTTTACGCTCATCCACTTCGTGACGGATATAATTCCAAATTTCGGGATGCTCCTGCCATTCATCTACTAATCGGGGTGTTGCGCCGACAAGTAATAGATTGGGATTTGTTGCCATTACAATAGGTACTTGTGTATCTCTATCCATTGCCAACATGCTCTTTGCAAACTGTTTGGAAGTTTCGGTTTTTCCGCATGATTTCGGTCCTTTGACGAGTACTGCACCCGATGCCGACAGTTTATCCGCCAACTCTTCTTCTACTATTCGTTTTATATAAGTCATAAATAGTTATCTTTTCTTTAATGCAAAACTACAAAAAGAAATCGATTGTGCAAATTTCAGGATTTTCATTGTGCAGATTTCAGGATTTTCATTGTGCAGATTTTAGAATAACAATAAACAACATGGTTGTTTTATCGTGAATTATTTCTTGCTATATTTTTCCCATTTAAACAACACCCTCTCCACAAACCAAACCATTTTATAAATCAACGGATACCTTTTCAATCTTTCCATTTGATCAATATCAAAATAGTGATTATCGAGGTCAGCCAAAATCGGTTCAGGTATTAATTCTTCAAGCACTCTGCGCCGTTCTTCTTTATCGAGTTGCTTGTTAATGCTACTGATTCCAGTCATATCGAAATAGGTGATATAGCGGTCTGTAAATTGCACATCGGCTTTTTGTAATCCTGCAACCTGCATATACCATTTCCAATCAGAAACTATTTTTAATGACTCGTCATACAAACCGTATTGATCAAAAAGCGAACGTTTGATAAAAGCAGATGTATGCTGGATAGTTCCACGATAAAAAGTGAGTAAAGTTACTTCTTTATTATTTACACAATATCTTTTCTTTCCATTTTCACCTATTTGTATCACATTGCCGACAAAAATATCGCATTCGGGTATCGCATCCAATACATCTTTCACAACACGCTCATCTACCAGCCAATCTCCTGAATTTAAAAATTGCACGTACTCTCCTTTTGCCATCCGTATCCCTTTATTCATGGCATTATAGATTCCGGTATCCGGCTCTGAGATTAGTTTGCAGTTTTGAATTTTGAGTTTTGAGTTTATCGATTCAAGATATTCCACACTACCATCCGTACTTGCTCCGTCAATTATAATATACTCAAACTCTTTTGAAGTCTGTGCTAGAACGCTTTCTACGGTTTTTTGCAAACCCGATGCGTTGTTGTAGTTAATGGTGATGATGGTAAGTTTCATTTATAACAAACTAAAATATAAATTAGCATACTGTTTTCCCACTATCTCATTTGTATAATTCCCCATCACTTTTCTTCTTGCATTTTTCGACAAATCTCCTTTTCCATTATTTTCCAAACACCACAAAATTCCATTTGCAAGGTCTGCTGAGTCTTGCTCTTTAGCAAGATAGCCATTCTTCTGATGTTCAATCATATCGCTATTTCCTCCGATATTAAAAGCCGTTACCGGAGTGCCACATGACAAACTTTCCATAATAGCATTTGAAAGATTCTCTGAAAGTGAAGGTACAACCATTACATCAGCAGCATTATAAGCAGCTATAATATCCTTATCATTATTCAATACACCTAAATAACTTACCGGAATTTTTAGCTGCAATTGCTCTAGCGGTTTATCTGCCCCAAAAACAATCAGTTCAACCTTATTTAGACATTCTTTTTTCTCTAAAAATTTCATTGCTTGTAAAAGCTCACAAAAACCTTTTCTACTATCCTTCACAGCATTCATCGCACCATAGAGAATATATTTTTTATCGTTATCGAGATTAAGCTTTTGTCTGGCATCAGTTTTATCTGTCGGTTTAAATAATTCCGTATCTATCGAATTTGGTATAACAGTTAAAGGGAAATTCTTGAAAAGAGTACTTTGTTTGGCAGCTTCACCTAACCATCTGCTCGGTGTAACAATATGCAAATTCAATTTACCGTAAATATGCTCCTTTTTACGCCACACTTGATAACTTAAATCGTGTTTGTTAGCTGAATGTAAAAAAGAACATTCACCGCAGCTATCTTTGTACTTTTCGCAATCATAAAAATAATGACAAACACCGGTAAATGCCCAACAGTCGTGCAATGTCCACACAATCGGCTTATTAACTTTTAGCAGTTCTTTTAAGTTCAGAAAGCGTAAATTAATCCAATGCAGATGCAACACATCAAAATCTATTTTTTGAAATGCTCCATGTATAGAGGATGAACGCAAATCTGACATAAAAACATCTTCTCTATCCGGATAGGGTCTCCATCTGTGTTGCTGAATTTTATTTTTCACTTTATTCTGCACAAAACGGATTTGGTCAGAGAATAAATATTTTTTATCAAAATCTGCCACTTCAAAAACTCTTTTATCCGTCGAGTTTTTATTCTTCACAAACATTTTGGCATCAACACCTTGCTCATTTACAGCCTGATGAATACGATACGCCGCACGTGCCGCACCACCGTTAGTATCTGATATATTGACCGATAGAACTTTCATCGTTTTTAGCAACTCCAAATAAGATTATAAATACTAATCCACATACACTTTTTTCTTTATCACAAATACATTTTTGCCTCCCAGCATACGGCTTAGTCTGTTGATTACTTTCTGCCACAGTGGACGTTTTTTTGCTGAATAAGCATTATAAAATGCATTAATAAGACGTATATCCTCATAAACTATATTCAGTAATTTTGGATTTTCTACTGCCATAGATAAATCGTTGAAAAATGAACTTGTATTCTGATTTATCGTGTGAGTACCACTGCTATCAAGTCCTACATTATTAGTATATGACTTACAAGGTATAATTGAAACTCCATGATGCTTAAAATGGTGGAAAGTGAACTGAATATCCCAAGCATCACTTTTACCTTCATATTCTTCTTGCAACATTTTACTTAAGTCATCTCCACCACGATTAAATGCTTCAACAAGTGTTTTATCAGCAATAAAATCTTTAATAAAATTTTTATCCCAATCAACAGATTCCCATCTATCTCGCCATGTTCCCCACCCCCAGTTTTGTTGTCTTAGTGAAACATACACATCATATTTGTACTCATTTGGAATTTTAATTCTGTTAGGTGGTAAATTATATCCGCTGATTGAAATTACACTTTTAAAAACTCGATAGTAATTCAAGCAAGTATTCATGTATTTCAAAAAATAGTGCGAAGTCACAATATCATCTTCAAGGATGATGGCTGCTTCATAAGTTGAAAGTACTTGAGTTATTCCGGCTATAATTGAATTACGACATCCGATATTTTGTTCAGCTATATGATACTCTACCGAGCCACACCATTTTTTACTTTGTACCAGTTCTCGTACTTGCTTAATCTTCTTTAACTGCTCCTCACTTGCATTAGCCTTAGGTCCGTCAACAAAAACTATCAAGTGACTTTGGTCTGCCAACTCATTTTTCTCCAATGCTTGTAGAACCTGCTCTGTATGCCAAGGACGGTTATAGGTAAATAAGATGATGGGGTATAATTTTTCAAAAACTTTCATAACCAGTTAGATTGCAGTATTATATTTTGTTTTCTACTGAATGTTATCTGTTTCCTCATTATTATAGTATATTTCAATTCTCGAAACAAATTATTAGCTGATTTAAAATTCAATTTGATTAATTTAAATATTATTTTTCTAGACAAATATACAAAATGGCTATAAAAGGAGAATTCTTTGTTTATATTACAAAAGTCGACTAAAATATTTTTAAAGGATTTTTTTGCGATTTGCGTAGCCATATCCAATCTTCTTTCTGTATCATGTACTATCCTGACTTTCGGACAAATGCCTATTTTAAAACCATGATACAAAACCCGATTCATGTAATTATCATCTTCCCCATAATGAAAAAATATAGGATCAAAACCACCTATCATTTCTAAAGTCTTTCGAGGTAACAGCCAAGCTGCAGCATTCACATAATGAGTATTGTAAACATCATCTAATCTATCCCAATATAAGTCGTCTATCAATTTTGGATCCGTTAGTTTATAATCTGCTATATAATGCATTAAACCCTTCTCTATTGCATTCCGTTCCGCATTTATGTGCATAGGACTCAGTATTCCATAAGTTTTATTCAACTGATGAATATTGATTAAATCTGAAATCGTATTTGGCTCTATCCAAGCATCTTGATTCAGTAAAAAAACATAGTTGGCTCCATTGTTTAAGGCATATCGCATTCCCAGATTGTTTGCCCTGCCGAAACCTAAATTTTTATCAGATTTTATTAAATGAAATTTGGGATAGTTATTTTGAATAAACTCAACGGTATTATCCGGTGATGCATTATCAATAACAACAACATGAAGCGGTACCACAGAGTTTCTCAAACTTGAAAAACACCTGTCATACCATAGTTTACCCTTGTAAGTTACGACAACAACAAATACTTTAATCATATACTTCTTTTGTTTTATTAAAAACTAAATTTAAGCCCTTAATAAGTTTAAATAAAAAATTGTTTTTAATCAACCAACGTATCGAAGGATGATTAAAAGTTTTCTTATTCAAAAAATATTTATAATCATCTTGAACTGCACATGGAAGTGTTTTGTTAAGAATATATTTTTCTTCATCTAACAACAATTGGTAATGGTCGTTATTATTACTAATGCCAGTTGTATCGTAATTTGCAATTATCAAGTTAATATATTTGTAAGACACACCCTTCAAACAAACTTGAATATTAAATAAAAAATCTGAAAGTATTTTTAGACCTTCATTATACATTTGATCATTTTCAAATAATTTTTTTTTGATAAACATTGCTTGATGTGGTATGTTCTTAATCAACAAATTTCTTATTGTGAATATTTGGGGAGAAGTTTCAACTTCAGTTTTCTTTAGAATATTGCCAGAAATTATATCAGAATTAATGTTTTCGTTAAAAACCATTTCAAGTATTTTACAATCATATAACCAATCACCCGAATTTAAAAAATAACAATACTCTCCCTTAGCCACTTTTATTCCTTTATTCATAGCATTGTAAATTCCCTTATCTGGCTCGCTTACCCAATAAGTAATACTATCATGATATTCCTTAATGACATCAACACTACCATCCGTACTGGCACCGTCAATTATAATATATTCAAAATCCTTAAAAGTCTGACAAACAACACTTTTTATGGTTTTTCGCAAGCCAATAACATTATTACGATTAATTGTTATGATTGAGAGTCGCATTAACTAATTGTTTTATTTTTTCATATAAGTTTTTTCCTATTATTTTTTTAAGATATCTTCTAAGTATTTTTGCTAATGGTTCCTTTTCTTTGTCTTTTATTCTTGCTGCAAAAACTGCTTGTCCAATTCTTTTGTTTTCTGAATCCTCAGGAATGTATTCGAAATTCAAATTCTTATAAGTTAATAACATAGAAGATAATATTGATTGATCGTGTCTATGAGCATAAAAGGAATAATCTCCTTTTTCTTTTTCAACTCCGAACTCGTCCACTAACAAGTTTGGTAACAGAGACATGATCTTAAACCAATCATCAATAAATTCGACTGTTTTAGGTGTTTTTTTTAACAACATTAAACCGGCCAAAAATTTAGGTTGATTACACCAATCATCTGAATTTGAAATGTCTTTAAAATATAAAAATGTACTTTTTTTTATCCAATCTTTAAGTCTTGGATGTCCCCAATTGTAATTTTCATCTTTATACTGAAAAAAAATAGCATCTTTACTTTCCAAAATTTGCATATACTTAAACCATTCATCTGATTTAAAAAGAACACTACCTGCATCAGAATAACAAAGAATATCATTCCAGTTCATTTTTTCAAGTGTATTATAAATTATATATGCTTTCCACAACCAATATCCCCCCCCTTTTTTAAATGCAAAAACAGGATGATTTCTTACAGCTGATGGTAGTTTTTCCGGTTTATATATAATAAAATCATCAAACAGGTTTAACTTTACAGCTTCTGATTTTATTCTCCTTGCTGATTTTTTAAAATTATTATCGGCGTATGTAATAAAAATTTTTTTCATTTTAAAAACAATAAACCACTTCCTTGGTAGTATCCCCAAAAGTGTGTAATTTCTATCTTTCTTTGTTGCTATGTGGAACTTACATTAGTTGTAAAAAGTCAACTGAAAATCAGCATATTGTCTTTTTATTTTAACAGCATTTTCCGCACTCGTTTTAGAAAATTAATTAAATGATAAGACAGATAATAATGAGTAATACTTTTTAATCCCCACAAACGAATTTTATTAAAAACAGATAACTTATTATCCCTTCTAACTCTATCTTTGATTAATTTATAATTAATTCCCACAAATTTATTTGCATAAAAAATCTGAAAAGTATCATAATAAAATAATTTTAGCTCCTCATTTACTAATTCTTGATTATTTGTCCTGTTCGCGAAATACTCCTTGATTTGTGCTACTGATATTTGAAATATTAAATTTTTCAATAATGATTTTGAACGAGAAGCAGATTCATCTAAAATTCGGTAAACGGCGGTAACATCAGTTAGGTACCTAACTTTTGTATTAGAAGTTATAAATAACCAAAGAGGGTAATCACCCATTTTCCAACCCTTTTCATCCGGCTTTATTTCTTGAAAATATTCATGATACAAATTTTCTCTAAAACAAGTGGTCAAAGTACCGATTTTATTTTCTATAAGTTCCTCTTCAAATATCAAATCACTATCTGATCTTTTATATTTTTCGACTATTTCAAACCTGTTCTCTGTTTGATAATAAAGTTTTTCATTTGTAAAAGCCATCCCATATTCCGGATTTTCCTCCAAAAAATCCACTTGTTTCTGTAATTTTAGAGGGTCTGTCCAATAGTCATCTCCTTCGCAAAGTGCTATGTATTTACCTTTTGAGTCAGGAAGTAAAAATTCATTGTATATATCAACCTTTTGTGAATATTGATTTTCAGATTGATATATTATTTTAAACAAATTAGGATATTTTATTTCATATTCTCTAATAATATCAGCTGTATCATCTGTTGATGCATCATCGTGAATTATCAATTTTACAGGAAATGTTGTCTTTTGCATTAAAAGACCTTCGATACATTCCCTAATATATGCTCCATGGTTATAAGCTGTAGTCATGGTAGAAACCAAAGGCAGAGTTTCCTCGGGCCAAATCTGTTCTGTTATTGGAATAGGTTCCGGTAGTGGAATGTAATTATATTCTTGTTGCATTATTAATTAATGTAATATCATTTATTCTATTAATTTATATTTTGAGATCTTAATTAAACCATCTTTTGCTTTTATAATTAAAGAATCATCATATTTTAAAACAATTGTTCCAATTGTTGAATTCGAAAATTTATTTACTAAATAAGTGTTATTTATTATTTCGCCTGAAAATAATTGATATTTATGTCCCATTATATTGCAAAAACAACCTTGAGATGAAATAGAAAAAGATTTTAACTTTTTAATGCATAATTCGAGAGAATCTTTTGAAAAGTCAATATATTGCATTTCCTTGGTTCTATTAAAATATGAGCCTTTTGATAACTCCATTTTAGATCCTGTATATTTAAAATTATTGTATTCTAATAATTCTAATGCTTTACTAAAAACAATACTCTCTAAGTCAAATGAAATAAAATAAATTAAACCCTGATCTAAATCCGGGGTAACATCAATTTTTTCCTGATAAATAATATTACCCGAATCTATCCCATCTGAAATATAATGAGTTGTAGCTCCAATAAAATCATAACCCAAATAAAAAACGCCATTCAACGGAGTTGCACCACGCAAAAATGGCAAGTAAGTGGGATGAGTATTGATTAATATTTTCCCCTGTGATTTTAATTTACCAGCTGGTAAAATGAATGGACATCCATTTGAAATTAATATATTATAATTTTCTTTTAAAAGTGCATCTATAACATTTTCCTTTTCATCAATTGAAAAGCAAATATGATTTATCTGATTATCATTCAAATATTTATCCAATAGACTTTCCTTAAGTGCATAAATTTTCACTATTCTGTATCGAGGATTATTGGCAACAACATTATAACAAGATAATCTATTACCAATTATTAAAATACTTTTCATGATTATTCAATTTTAAAATTCACTCCTGACATTTCATACCTTTGGTCAATAGGCAGAGGCAGCAAATTATTTGTTAATTTATATTCTAAACTTTCTTCTTTTGCCCATATCATTACATTTGACCAATAAGTTGCAACGAATATTTTATTTTTAATTAATCTTGCTTTTAATTCAACATCATTAGTTAGATACGGATAAACCATTGGAACAGCGTTATCGTTTAACGGAAACTGTATTCGGTTTTTATCTTTTAGTTTTGACTCTAAGTATAAATAGTTTTCTATTCTTTTTAACTTAATCGCGTCATAATCTATTGACATTAAAATTTTTGATGTTAGATTAGACATTAATTTAATTGGTTGATTGATTAATGAGTCGTCATTTTTCTTAAAATCATCGTAACCAAATTCAGCTGATATATCTATTCTTTTCAATAAATGCGACATTCTTTCATAAGAAAAATCTTGTTCTAATTCAACATCTAATTTTGTATCAATATATAAATATCCTCCATCTGCTACTCCAAAAAACTTTCTTGGAGAATAGAAGGTATCAATTTTTTCTAATGGTTCTGCATAAAATGCTTGAGCATTATCAACTATTAATTGATTTTTATAAAGTTTTGCTAATCTTTTTACACAATTTTGTTTTAATCCGAAATAATTAGTGTAAAGAAATGCCTCATTTTCCTTTAATAAATATTCTGACTTTGGTTCAAGCAATTCATCTATATGATAAAATTCATATGTTACATTCAGTTTTTCAAGTGGTTCTAATATAACCTCGCAAGTATAATATGGTATATAGATTTTTGTGTAGTTTCTTGCCCTTAGAATGTATTCTAAACAATTACGAGCTGAATTTAAACAAAGTGCATCTTTATGATAATGCTGCTCCCCTTGTCTTAATTCCAACCCAAAATAGCCACCTATTGCGTCCATTATTAAATTAATGAATAATTATCCAACATTAAATTAACATCTTCTACCGAATTAAACATCAACACGTCAATAATTGAAAGTCCAGGAACAAACTCATTATTGAACTGCTTGTAAGGTGTTAAATGCGGTTTTATAAATTTTATCTCTATCCCTTCTGTTGCAAAATCTTTTTTACTATATAGCTCTTGCCCACCAATAGCATTAATATAACTTTTCGCACCTAAACTTTTACAAATAGCTATAACTTTATCTTTCCCTTTATATTCTTCTATATTAATTGACAAACTAGAAGATTTCAGTATTTTAGTACTTATTTTTAGAAATTCTTTCCATACTAATAGAGAATTATAAATATAATCAAATAAGTTTTTATGGGGACAAAGTAATATCTTTTCTACGATAGGCATAACTTCACTAAACATTGGCGCTTTTCTGTATGATTCAGTTATCTTATTTATAATTTTCCTAACATCATTTAAATGAAATTGCTCTGATAAAAACCGTTCATTAACATTTAAAAAATCTGAATCTTTTTTTAATGAAAGTGAAACATATTCATCTTTACCACCAACCAAAATCCTATTTCTATTTATCCAGCCCTTTTTTGTATACTCAATATTATCGTAAATTACAAAAACATCCACAAAATTCATCAACTGCCAATAGCCAAGATATGGCATAAAATAGGGTTGCATTATTCCTAATTTCATTTCTATCTAGCTTTAATAATTTCAATTACCCTGATAATATCCTCTACTTGCAATTCATTATATATCGGCAAGCAAATCACACTATCAGCCAGTTTATGAGCATTTGGCAAGTTCGCTTTCTTAGCAGAGGGCAATCCACGATAAGTAGCAAACTCACTAATTAACGGATAAAAATATCGCCTGCCAAATATATTTTCCTCTTGAAGCTTAAAGTAAAGCTCATCACGAGTCATTCCATAGGCAGCTTCATCTACAAATATGGGGAAGTATGAGTAGTTGTGCTTAACACCTTGCATATCTGTTATAAACGAAATGCCCTTTACACCGCTCAACTCTTCTCGATATATCTTTGCTACTTGTTGACGCTGTAAAATAGCTTTGTCCACATACTTTAGTTGTAGTAAACCGTAAGCAGCACGTACCTCATCCATTTTTCCGTTGATACCGGGGGCTATAACGGTTGTTTCACCTGCAAATCCAAAATTTTTCAGATAGTCAATACGCTGTTTTGTTTCTGCATCATGGCAAACTAAAGCGCCACCCTCCATGGTGTTGTAGGTTTTAGTTGCGTGGAAACTAAGTGTTGCCATATCACCTGCCTCCAAAATGGATTTTCCATTTATCTCCACTCCAAAAGCATGTGCAGCATCATAAATCACCTTCAATCCGTAGATATCTGCAATTTCCTTGATACGCTTCGTATCGCAAGGATTGCCATAGACATGCACAGGCATGATAGCTGTGGTCTTAGGCGTTATAGCTGCCTCTATTTTTTCAGGATCAAGATTTCCCGTCATGGGGTCAACATCAACAAAAACAGGCTTAATCCCGTTCCACCAAAGCGAATGGGTTGTTGCCACAAAACTGTATGGTGTAGTAATAACTTCGCCCGTTACCCGCAAAGCCTGCAAAGCCACTATGATGGGCAATGTACCGTTGGTAAAAAGGCTAAGGTAAGGCATTTTTAAGTAGTCAGACAATGCCTGCTCCAGCTTTTGATGATAGTGTCCGTTGTTAGTAAGCCACTTACGTTGCCAAATATCCTCCAAATAAGGAATAAACTCCTCTAACGGAGGTAAAAGTGGCTGAGTAACGGTGATTTTATTATTCATAATTTTGTCTTTTTATTAAATACATTTTTCTGACCACTTAAAATGTGGTGTAATCTCACCTGGTTCACGTCCCATCCAGTTCTCAATAGCAATTTCAGCATTGACTAAAGTAAACGAAACGATGTCGTCTTCAACTATAAAGGCACTTCTACGATCTTCAACAACATAGAGATCAATTGAAAATACACCCCAGTTAAAAAAATTTTCCGGTACTCTTACTTTAGCTTCATATTCACCTTTGTTATGAAAGAAATCATAATCGTTTTCGCGAGAAATAGAGTCAGAAAACAACTTATTGCCACTCTCATCTTTAAAGTGTAGCGTAAGATGAAACATCTTTTTGGGTTCATTAAGTCGATAGCGTATTACGATTTCGATTGGCTCATCTACACGCATAGTATCAAAAAAATCTCCACCTTGCCGTCGCACACCTATTTCCAAAAGTTCAAACCCTTTTTCAGCAATCGTCGGTGTATTCCATCGTTTATGATTTTCCACTATACTATCACCTTTTAAGTAACGGCTTACGATAGGGTCGATAGCACCCATTTCTTTTATCATTCCGTTTTCGAGTATTATGCCTTTGCTACAAAGACTTTTAACAGCCGTCATATTATGACTCACAAACAGTACCGTCCTCCCCTCTCCTTTGCTCACATCCTGCATTTTGCCAATGGCTTTTTTCTGAAATTCGGCATCGCCCACCGCAAGCACCTCATCTACCACCAGAATTTCCGGCTCCAGGTGTGCAGCAATGGCAAACCCCAAACGAACAGTCATTCCGCTACTATATCGTTTCACTGGTGTGTCAATATACCGCTCCACACCGGCAAAATCAACAATTTCGTCTAATTTACGGGTAATTTCCGCTTTGGTCATACCCATAATAGCACCGTTCATGTAGATATTTTCCCTGCCTGTCATTTCAGGGTGAAAACCTGTACCAACCTCCAATAAAGATGCTATGCGTCCACGGGCTTTAATCGTTCCCGTAGTAGGTGAAGTAACCTTGGAAAGAATTTTCAGCAAGGTGCTTTTTCCTGCACCATTCTTCCCAATAATCCCTAACACATCACCCTGCTCTACTTTGAAATTTATATCTTTTAATGCCCACACATACTCACTTTCACCTTTAGAGGAACGAACATTCACATCGCCTATTTTCAGGTATGGATCTTCTTTGCCCAGGATATTCATCTGCCACCAGCGATTCAAGTCGTGACTCAAAGTACGGGTGGAAACCAATCCCAGGCGGTATTGTTTGGAGATATTGTTAAAATCTATTGCGACCATTTTTATTGAACAAAGACAAAAGAACAAAGACAAAAGAATAAAGACAAAAGAATAAAGACGAAAGAATAAAGACGAAAGAATAAAGACAAACACACGACCTACTAACTTCTTTAACTTCCTACTAACTTCCTAACTACCAACTACTAACTACTAACTACTAACTACTTCACTATCTAACAACCATTCACCAACAGCTTTAAGATTAATTCTTAGCTCTTTATATTCTATTTCACGGGCATCATCCCAAGTTAATATCAAGCAATTATCACAATTCAACTCCTTCGATGCTTCAACTAGTGCAGCAAGTTCCCTTTCTAATGTTTTTGTTTGTGATACATCATAAGACACTTGAATTAATTGATCTACCTGATGTCCTTTTCTACAAACAAAGTCTATTTCCTTGTCATTTTTTGTTCGATAATAAAAAATTGACTGCTCAGTAGAAAAACCACGTCTAATAAGTTCTATAAAGACTAAATTCTCAAGCATACGTCCTTTATTAGGCGATGTTTGAAACGACCGTAAAAGAAAACCGGTATCAACAACATAGATTTTCTGTGGCGATTTTTGCATTCGTTTTAATTTATTGTTGTATCGTGGCAAGTAGAAAAACAAATAGGTGTCGGCTAAATATCCACAATATTTTTGTACTGTATTTACGCTTCCCAAGTTTAATTCATTACTTAGCTCGTTAAATGAAAAAGGATTAGTATAATTAGCCAACAAGTAATTTGACAGACGTATCAAATCTTCATTTCTACGCACCTTATAACGTTTCGATACATCCTTAAGCAATATGGCATCAAATAAATCACTTAGATAGTTACGAGTTATCTCTCTAAGCAAAAGTGTTTCAGGAAATCCACCATATGTCATATAGTCATCTAAATGAAGCAAAAGTTCAGCTTTTTTCTTCGGCGTTTCCATAGATACTTCAAACCCTTTATAGGATAGTATTTCAGAAAAACCAAAAGGTAAAATTTCTATCTGCAAATAACGCCCGGTTAATACTGTAGCTATTTCACTTGATAGCAGTTTTGCATTTGAACCTGTTATCACCAGATTATATCCCCTACGATATAATTTTCCAATCCATAATTCCCAGTTATTAAGATTTTGAATTTCATCCAAAAGCAAATAGTTAAAATCCGGATAAACCTCCATCAATAACTGGACTATCACATCTTCATCAAATTCATTCAACAGTCTTTCATCATCGAAATTTAAGTACGCAAAATTCTCACTCGCTAAGATTTGCAAAGCAAAAACCGACTTTCCGGCACGTCTTGGACCTGTTATCAGTTTAATAAGCTGAGTTTTTAAATACACACTAGCATCTTCAGCTACAACCCTGCTCTGATAAGGCTTGGCCAATAGGAAGTCACGCTCCTCTCTCTGCTGTAAAATAATACTTTTCATTCATTATTTTATTTGTAGTGCACAAAAATACATTTTTTTATGCAATATAATGATGTTGTTGAGGAAATATTGATGTTAGTAGTTAGTAGTTAGTAGTTAGTAGTTAGTAGTTGGTAGTTAGTAGTTAAAGAAGTTAGGGAAGTTAGGGAAGTTAAACATCCAACAGTTAAACAGTTCAACAATTAAACATTAAACATTAAACATCCTACACCGTATCCATAAAGCTCCGCTGCACTTTATTAAACACCACTACCCCAATTGCTAATAATATTATCGTAAATGCAAAACTGTACCCCAAACTTCCCCATGAGAACTCACCCACTCCAAGCATGCCATATTTAAAAGCTTCGAAGATGGAAGTGAGGGGGTTGAGTTCAATAGCCCATCTGTATTTTTCGGGCATGGTGCTCATCGGATAAATCACGGGAGTAGCATACATCCATAATTGAACAATAAAAGTGAATAGAATGGTCAAGTCGCGGTATTTGGTGGTCATAGAAGAAATAATGATACCAAACCCCAGGGATAATCCCGCCAACATAACGATTAACACCGGAAATAAAAATGCATAAGCATTGGGCTGCACGGCTGCACCAATGATGATATAATAAACATATACAATTACAAAGAGTATAAACTGTATGCCCATGCGCACCAAATTGGAAGTCACGGTAGATAAAGGTACAATCAATCTCGGGAAATAAACTTTTCCAAAAATATGCTGATTGGCAGTAAAAGTAGAGGATGTTTTATTCAGACAATCGGAAAAATATTGCCACAACACAATACCCGACAGGTAAAACAAAGGCTGTGGCAATCCGTCCGTACTGATTTTCGCAATGCCCCCAAATACTACCATGTACATAATGGTGGTCAGTATAGGCTGCACAAAATACCAGGCCGGTCCAAGAATAGTCTGCTTATACTGCGTTACAATATCCCGCCTGACAAACATCGAAAACAAATCACGATACTGCCAGAGCTCTTTGAAATCGACCTCAAACAAACGATTTTTGGGTTTGATGATAGTAATGTGCATGATAAATATCGACGAGGAAGTTATGGTAGTAGTTGGTAGTTAGTAGTTAGTAGTTAGTAGTTGGTAGTTTTTTTGGAAGTTAAAGAAGTTAGAATATTAAATCACCAATCACTAATCACCAACCACTAACCACCAATTGTCTTTGTTCTTTAGTCTTTGTTCTTTAATCTTTGTTCTTTGTTCTCATTCGTTCTCACCCCGTTTCTCTTCAACAACGCATCAATCGTTGGTTCCTGACCTCTAAAGCGTTTATAGAGTATCATGGGATGCTCTGTACCGCCTCGTTTGAGGATATTTTCAGCGAAAGATGCTGCAACTTCCTGATTAAAGATACCCTTTTCTTTAAACACGGAGAAAGCATCTGCATCCAGCACCTCAGCCCATTTGTAGCTATAATAGCCGGCCGCATAACCTCCTGAGAATATATGATTGAAAGACGGACTCACACCGGTTGCCGGAATAGAAGGAAGAACCTGCGTTCTTGCTATGGCAGTCTTTTCTGCAGCGATAACATCATCTTCAAAAGGCTGTTCCAAAGTGTGAAATGCCATGTCTAAATAGCCGAAACTCAACTGACGCACGCAAGCATAAGCCATATTGTAATTCTCGGCAGCTTTAATTTTTTCAATTAACTCAGTGGGAATTTGCTCACCCGTTTCATAATGCACAGCAAACTGATTTAAAAATTCTTTTTCAGAAGCCCAATTTTCCATGATTTGAGAGGGCAATTCAACAAAGTCGCGATATACACTTGTTCCGGAAAGCGATTCGTAAGTGCACTCAGTGATCATGCCATGGATGGCGTGCCCAAATTCATGCAAAAATGTTGTTACTTCGTCATAAGTCAGCAAAGCCGGTTTGGTCTCGGTAGGACGTGTAAAATTCATCACAATAATGATGTGCGGACGACTGTCTTTGCCGTCAGCGTCTATCCACTGACCCTTGAACTGGTTCATCCAGGCACCGGGACGCTTGCCATCACGCGGATGGAAATCTGTGTAAAGTACGGAAACAAACTGACCATCTTTATCCTTTACCTCAAAAGCTTCCACTTCGGGGTGATAAACGGGAATGTCTTCATTTTTAACGAATTGCAAACCATATAACTGTGTAGCCAGGCCAAATACGCCTTTTTTAACGTTTTCCAATTCAAAATAGGGCTTGAGCAATTCATCGTTCAGGGCATATTTTTCTTCTTTGAGTTTTTCGGCATAAAACGACCAATCCCAGGGTTGCACCTTGAAATCAGCTCCCCGGCTGTTGGCATAATCCTGAACAGCTTTCACTTCCTCTATGGCATAGGGCTTATAAGCTACCAACAAATCATCCAGTAATTTATAAACATTGTCTTTGTTTTCAGCCATGCGATGCACCAAAACTTTATCGGCATAAGACGGATAACCCAACAAATTGGAAATTTTCAAGCGTGTATTGACGATCTTTTTGATGATTTCACGGTTGTCTGATTCATTACCGTTCATTGCACGGGTACTGTAAGCCATATACAGTTCATGTCGCAAATCGCGATTCTCGGCATATTTCATAAAAGGAACATAAGTAGTGACTTTCAGATTCAACAACCAGCCCTCCTGACCAGCATCTTTGGCATTCATAGCCAGCATATCAAGTACATCCCGGGGAAGTCCGGACAACAAGTCTTTATCGGTGATCAATTTGCTCCAGCTGTTGGTTTCTTTCAATACATTTTGTCCAAACTGCAAGGTAAGCAGGCTCAATTCTTTGGACAACTCACGATAAATGGCTTTGTCACTATCTGAAAGGTTAGCACCATTGTCAGCGAAGCTGTCATAAGTATCCTGCAACAAACGAGCATCCTCTGTGTTCAGGTGAAATTGATCTTTTTGATCATAGACCGCTTTTACTTTTGCAAACAATTTTTCATTCAAACGAATGGCATTGCTGTGTTCTGACATTAGAGGTGAAATCTGTTCGGCAATTTGCTGCAATTCGTCGTTAGTCTCAGCACTCAACATATTGTAAAATGGTGAGGCAACACGTGTTAACAAACTTCCGGAACGCTCCAAAGCCACAATGGTATTTTCAAAATTTGGAGCTTCTTGATTATTTACTATGGCATCAATTTCAGCCAGATGAGCCTCCATGGCCTCTTTGAAAGCCGGAAGGTAATGCTTGTTTTCAATTAAATGAAAAGGAATTGTTTCATAAGGAGTTTGATACTTACTCAACAAGGGGTTTTTAACGCAGGAAGTTGCAATCATTGATAGGATCAAAATTAAATTTATTACTCTCATACTTTTATTAGTTTTTTAACGACAAGGTGTCTTAGAAATATCCAAATACAAAGGCGCTAAGATTGAGGGCAAAAGAGCATACCTGAAGTACACGCGACTGGAGCCCGTGCTTCGACAAGCTCAGCAACCATCGAAAGTAACATGGTTACTGAGCGAAGTCGAAGTGCAGTAGTTGGACATTTATGAAACACCGCCAATTTTAATGGTTTCTATTAATAATTATTTTTTGTTTCAATTGTTGATTGTCATCGGTTGTAACCATAATCATGTACATACCATTTGGTAAGTCTGTCAAATCAACAATGCCGGTAAAATATTGGTTTACATTGCTTTTGACAAGCATACCATTTGTATCATATACCTTCCAATTGTCAACGCAATAATTTTGTGGATTGATATAAAACAATCCATCAGACGGATTGGGGTATATTTTCAGCCAACCTATCTCAGAATTAGTATGCGTTATTACTGAGGTTTCCGTGATGATATATTTGATTTCTATTTGATCTGCATTTATCAATGCTATCTCGCCGTTGAAATAGTAAGGAATACAGGTATTTACATAACTGTCGATCTCTCCACCCCAGAAATTATATTTTGATTCTATTAAATTGGGTTGATCGTTGTACTTATTACTATATTCTATGGTGAATATCTTTCTCCATTTATTATGAATGGGCTGGTACATTATTTTTTGTTCCAACAAGCCGTCTGCATCATAAGTATATTCATATCGTGTGTTAGGCTTCCAAAACAAACCATCGTAGTGGTAATATAACTCACGAATCATGCTTTGATTGCCATCATACTGAAATATCATTTTAGTTAAATTTTCCCACTTATCATTTCTTTTATTCCACCTTTTGGATACTTGTTCCACTTGATTACCCGTAAATTCATCGTACCAATTTACAGTTAACATGTCTTGAACACACTTGTCATCTCTTCTTTTATAAAAAATAATGGAGTCCTGCTGATTATTGTCATTATACTTATAATTGATGATCAGTGCCGTGTCGAGCAGTAATGATGGACGATTCAAAATGATTTGGTTGCTCAATTGGTTTTCACTGTTGTAATTATACAATATCTTCTCCGTCACATTGTCATCGGTTTTAGAATTATCGTATTTAACGACAGAGATCAATTTTTCTCCCTCATAAGTGTACGAAATAATTTGTTGTGTGGTTTCGATGTTATCAATAAACCTGGTATGGATCTCTTCGATTTTTTGATCACCGGAATAAGTCGTTTGAATCAAGGAGGTAGTCTTCCAGCTGTTTTCTTCTCTTTTCAATTCACGTTGTGACACACACTGCCCGGCTTCATAAATCCATTCTGTCCGCTTGATGGGATAAAAAGTAGCTCTTTCATCAGCAACAGACTTGTTTTCTATACTTTTATTGTAATTTTCATCATAATAATAAGTGTATTTAAACACACTATCCCCTCTTTGAACATTGATTTCTCTCGCCAAAGGCTGTTCCTGAGCTATAACGTAATTATTGAATAACAGAATCAACGTCAAACACCACAAAATTACCCTAAATATCAAAGGCATACGGTCCACAGTATTATTTAATTTTTTCATTTACAAAATCCGCCAAATATAGCGATTTTTTTTATATTTTTCACATATTCGGTATTTAACAAATTCATTGTTTGGCGAATCAAAATAATAGCGTAAGACCATGAATACGCTCCCTTGCCATCAATCTTAGCGCCTTGTACCTGAATACTCCTAGACACCCTGCTATTTTTTATTTGAACATAAGACAGCCACATAAACAAAATTTTACTACTTTTGTGGCGTTGCATCTGTTTTAAACCAAGCGGTTACTTAATGGTAAAAAAATCAAATCAATCGCTATACAATTTTTCCTCCTTAGCAGCTATCATCACTGATATTCTGTTGATTGCCCTGTCATTTCTTGTTGTTATAGCAGTTTTTCCTATTCCTATTTCCGGTTTTTTTCGGCAATATTTTGATTTTGTACCGTACTTTGCCGTTGGCTGGCTGCTGACTTCATTTTTTCTTAAACGCTATATCGGTAAGATTTCTGCAAACTATCGCACCAATATTCTAAAGCTGTTGTGGACTGTTCTGGCTACACAGATCCTTATTGTTGGATTGAGTTTTACTCCTTTGGTTTCAATCCCTTCGCTCAAAATGAGCATCAGCTTTTCGACTCTGCTATTCTCCTTCGGCTCCATCTTTTATATTATTCACTATTCCATTAAGAGTGCCACTGAGTATAAAGACTTTGTCGAAATCAAGAAAGACGAGCCGGAAGAAACAAAAATTGTAATTGAAAAATTAGATGATTCAAGTTTTCAGGTATTGGTCGATTCTATCAAAGAGTACAGCAGTGAAAAAGCCTTTAATTTCATTGCCCGATACACTGATTTTAGCATAAAAAATAACCTGATTACATTTTCAGCAAATTATTACGATATCAAATCCAAGCCCGGTGACAAATACGTAAGCGTTGTGGCATTTAACAAACTGAATAATATCAGGGGTATCAACAAACTGTTTTCGGTTGTAAATCAAAAACTTCCAATGGGGGGGGACTTTCACCTGTTGTTTTGAACAAAGAAGCACACGCAAAAAAAGAATCTACGACAAGTACCCCCGGGGGATCAATCATATAGTTTACTTCTTCGACTATCTGACCAAAAGGGTAATTCCTAAAATATTTTCATTGGACAAAATTTACTACGATATCACAAAAGGTAAAGACAGGGTATTATCAAAAACTGAAGTCTTGGGCAGATTGGTATATTGCGGCTATGATATAGTTGACATAAAAAAATATGATGGTATTAGCTATGTGGTAGCGAAAAAGGTAAAAAACTTAAAAACCATCCTGGAAAAAAGAAAATATGGGGCGCTTCTAACCTTGAAACGTATTGGCAAAGACGGCAAATTGTTCAACGTGTATAAGTTTCGAACGATGTTTCCTTATGCTGAATATTTGCAAGCTTATGTTTTTAAAACTTAAATGCTTCAAAAAGGAGGGAAAATTAATAAGGACATACGTGTTAATTCAGTCGGAAAATTTATGCGCAAGTATTGGATTGATGAATTGCCCATGTTTATAAATGTCCTGCGCGGGGAAATGAAAATAGTCGGAGTAAGGCCACTCAGCAAGCTGTATTATAGTCTATATACCCCTGAACTACAACTGGCAAGAATACGCTATAAACCCGGATTGTTGCCTCCTTTTTATGCTGATTTACCTGAAACTTTGGAACAAATTCAGGCTTCGGAGATGAAATATCTGCGTCATTGCAAAAAATATGGTACTTTTATTACCGACCTGAAGTATTTTCATAAAATAGTGTATAATATTGTTATTCGCAGAGCCAAAAGTGCTTGATTGAAAACTATACTAAAACCCCGGTATCCAATGAAAAAATATCTATTATCTTTTTTTATCTGCATCTTCATAAGTCTGACGGGAGCAGCTCAAGACATTTCTAATCATATCTCCTATACCCGCATTTATGATTTTTTGGACGAATTGGCAAATGATGGATTCATTGAACTGAATTCTGCCGTTAAGCCCTATTCTCAATTATTGATAGCCAATAAATTGGATGAAGTCCGGCAAAATTATGTTGACCAGACAAGTGATAAAAAACTGACCAGGCGACAATTGAAAGAATTACGGTATTTTCTCAATGAATATGCTTTGGAGTTAAATCAAATGCCTGAAAGCAAGATCTATTTATTCAAAAATAAACAAGCTTTCACTACCCTGATTCCCCCTGTGATCAATTACAAGGATGATTTTTTTAGGGGACGTATCATCCCCATCCTGGGAATGCACCTTCAATATAATGACAACGGTAACATCACAAAAAGGTGGTATGGTGCTGAATTTCAGGGAATGCTTGGGAAGAACATTTCCATCTACGGCAGCTTGCGCGACATCTCACATGCGGGAGCCGGTCCGCTTTCCGGTCCCACTTACCTAAATGATGAACCCGGTTACGAATACACATTTGGATCCGATTTCAGCGATTCGAGAGGTGGAATCAAATATGCCAATCGATATTTTTCTATCGGGTTGATGAAAGACAATATTATTTGGGGAGATAATTATCATGGATCCAACATCTTATCGGGAAGAACGCCTTCCATTCCCATGATTTATTTACAAGTAAAACCTGCTCCTTGGTTTGAACTCAATTATTTCCACGGATGGCTTGTATCCAATGTTTTAGATTCGACCTATCATTATCTTGAAAATGAAACCACCATCCATTATCGTCCTGCCAATAAATACATGGCAGCTAATTTATTTACATTTACTCCCCTTAAAAAACTAAAATTATCCATAGGAAATGCCATCGTATATGCGGAAAGAACAGTACAACCGGCTTATTTCATCCCAATAGCTTTCTATAAATCCATTGATCACATGCTGACAAAAGGATTGGGCGTAGAGAACCAAAATTCTCAGTTGTTTCTTAATATCAGTTCCAGGAACATACCGCATGTACATCTATTTGCTTCTGCCTTTGTAGACGAAATGCAGTTGCGAAGATTTCGTCCCGACAGTCCGGATAAAAATCCCATATCCTATAAGGTAGGAGCACATATCACCAACTTTCCGCTGAACAATGTATCACTTATTGGTGAATACACACGGACTAACATCATCAACTACAAACATTCCATTCCAAACATAACGTACGCTTCCAATAGCTATAACTTAGGTCATTTTTTGGGAGACAATTCCGAAGATATCTATGCTGCCATCAATTACAAGCCCATACGTGGATTGGATTTTAAATTGTTCTATAACAAGGCACAGCATGGCAATGAATATGAATACAGAAGACGTGGTGAAGATCTGAATGGTTTACACGGAAACATTGTCGGCATCATTAGTAATCCTTCTTTGGGCGATATCATATGGAGC
>ERZ795049.1161-NODE-1161-length-35854-cov-16.547920_pt1 | contig 35854 bp, 33 predicted proteins | sample MGYA00375133_ERZ795049 | MGnify/ENA primary metagenome ERZ795049 (study PRJEB30178, sample SAMN05720147) | activated sludge metagenome | isolation source: anaerobic digester from wastewater treatment plant | place: Japan | collected 2015-04-20 ... | reverse complement strand
AAAACAAAAAATCCCCTTGGCGGGGACTTTCTGTCTTAAAAGTTATATCTTAAAATCCTCGAAATCTTCTGTAGGATTGCTTGCTGGTTTACTAGCAGTAGCTTCTTGCTTTGGAGTTACCCTTGAACCACCTTCTGGCTCTTCAATCTTTAGATTAACTCTAGCTTGATTTTTAAGCCCGATGATTCTAATTAGGCTTCTAATTGCACCTGCTGTAGAACCTTTCTTGCCGATTAGTTGACCCATATCTTCTGGGTGTACTCTTACTGAAAGTAATACTCCCATTTCGTCAACTTTTCTTTCTGTTTTAACGTCTTCTGGGTGATCAACTAATGCTTTTACAATGTATTCTAGAAATTCTACATCTTTTGTATCTGATGACATGCTTTCTTTCTTATTTATCTATCTATATATAACTAGGTAGTTCGACCTTTCTAAAATTCTACCCTATCGGAATTATCTTAAAAAATGAAAAAGTTGTCAATATTAGCTCTCTTTTTCTTCTACTTTTTTAGCCACAATTTTTCTCTTTCTTTTTTCTCCTTCAATTATTTTTTCAGTAATCAACATATTATGAACTGTGTCTGATGTTTGAGCTCCAACGCTTAGCCAGTATTTTATTCTATCCTCTTTTAATGTTTTTTCATTTGTTAAGGGGTTGTAGAAACCAACTTGCTCAACAAACTGACCTCCTTGTGGTGGGTTTTGTTTATCTGTTACAACAATTTTGTATGATGGTTGCTTCTTCTTTCCTATTCTAAATAGTCTTATTGCTAACATATTATTATATTTAATTAACGATGGTATAATACACTAATTGTGAAATATTTTCAAGTATATCAGACCCATTTTTTTATCTTCAATGCCTCTTCTGCTGATTTTAATTCTGCTTCATGTTTACTAGATCCTTTCCCTTGAGCTATTAAATCTTCACCAAAGTATACTCCAACAACAAAATTCTTTTGGTGATCTGGTCCCTCTTCCTCAACGACACTATATGTTGGTGTGATTGAAAGTATTTCTTGAGATTTTTCTTGAAGCAGTGACTTAGGGTCTTTGTACAATTTCTTTTCTATTATCTCTGGTAACTTTCTTTTAATTAGTTTTTCTTCAATTATTTTTTTAGCAGATTCATATCCGAGATCTAAATATACTGCTCCGATAAATGCTTCAAATGTATCTGCCAAAATATATTTTCTTGATTTTCCATTTTCTTTTGCTTCTCCCGAAGATAGCAAGAGAAACTTTTCAAAATTCATTTCCCTAGCTATGTCCGAGATGATGTTAGAATTAACTAGTGATGCCCGCCAACCAGTCATTTCTCCTTCTGGCTTGTCCGGATAATTTCTAAAGAGATAGTCGGTTGTCACAAGTTCTAGTACAGCATCTCCTAAAAATTCTAATCTTTCGTTGTGCCCCAAGTAAAAGTCAGGATTTTCATTCAAGTAAGAGCGGTGACAGAATGCTTGAATTAAGAGATCTTTATTATTAAAAGAAATGTTTAGATATTTTTCTAATTCTACAAAATTATTTTTCATCGGATTCATTTATTAATTCTCTATAGATTGTCCCCAAAACACCATTTACAAATTTTCTAGAGCTTTCTCCACCAAAGTTTTTAGCCAGCTCAATTGATTCATTGATCGCTACTTTAGGGGGCACTTCGTCTATTTTTTCATATAGTAATTCAAATATGCCTATTCTTAAGATGTTTCTATCAAGGATATTAATTTGATTAATTGGCCATTCAGGAGCAGTTTTCTCTATTATCTTATTGATAGAATCAATTTTATCTTGGACCCCGTAGACAAGGGCCCAAATGAAGTCATCACTTTCTAGGCCTTTGCCAAACTCTTCAATATTTCTTTCAGTAATAATCTCTAATTGATCTTCTGGCATTCCAAGAAAGTCCCATTCATAGAGACTTTGCATTGCTACTGAACGTGAAAGGTGCCTTGAAGCCATAGTTTACTTTTTTTCTTGTGAACTACTTTCTATTTCCTTTTTTCTTCTTTTTTGCTCTTTTTTCTCCAATTTTGCCATTACATCTATTACTTCTCTTCCTTTATAGAAACCACAATAACCGCAAGCACTATGAGGTAATACTGGTTTTTGGCATTTTGGACAAGAAACTAAATTAGGGGCCTTAATAAATATATTGCCTCTTCTTTTGTCTCTCCTTGATTGATTTTGTCTTTGTTTTGGTACTGCCATATATCGTTATTATACATTTTTATTTATCTTTGTCAAAAGGTTTAAAGCTTTTTCTGTGTATTTCACAACTTCCATATTTCTTAATTAATTTTAAATGTTCTCTCGTCCCATATCCTTTATGCTTCTTAAAGTTATATTCTGGATATAATTTATCATATTTTATCATTAGATGGTCTCTCGTTATCTTAGCGACAATGCTTGCTGTGCTTACGCAATATATCTTTCTATCAGCTCCAATAACAGATTTTTGACTTATATCAATATTAATCTTCATATTTCCATCAATGATAAGATGATCAATCTTGAGTTTGTATTTCTTTTCTAAGTTGTGGACCGCTTTAACCATTGCTTCTTTAGTGGCCTCAAGTATATTTACTTTGTCTATTCTTTTTGGTGAAACTATCCCTATCCCCCATTTGTAATTATTAATAATTTCAATATACAATCTTTCTCTTTCTTTTTCGCTCAATAATTTAGAATCCTTAATGCCCCTAATTTTTTTGGGTGAATCTAAAACAGCAGCCGCAACTACTGGTCCAGCTAGTGGTCCTCTGCCTGCCTCATCTATACCGATAATATGTTTTGACTCTTTTAGCATAATTATAGTATAATAGTAACATATGGATATCCAAAACACCAACAAAAAAATATTGAATCAAATGGATATTATTTCTGAAATTAAAAATGCCGAAAAAGAAAGAAGGCCAGTTAATCTTTCTAATTCTGTAATCGCTGATTTGTCAATGATAACAGACAAAGTCAAAGAAGGCCTTATTTTAGAAAATACTGAGGTTAAGGGTCCTATTTTTTTAGGAGAAGTAATAATTTTAGGAGAGTTAAATTTGAGAAACGCTATTGTTAATGGTTCCGTTTACTTAGGAAATAGTGAGATAAATGATGATTTGATTTTAGAAAACGCATTTGTTAAGGGAGCTATTAACTTGGTTGGAGCTAAGATAAAGGGAAATGTTAATGCTAAAAAAATAACAACAATGGGCTTTTTTAGCTTGAGTAAAGCAGAAATTGGAGGTGATGTGATATTAGAGGAGGCAAACATTAAAAGTGCTCAATATGAGGATTTAAGTGTTAGAGGCGATTTATTTTTGGGAACAGCGAAGATAAAGGGATCTCTTAATTTGGGAAAAATGACCAGCGAAGGATTAATTGATATGGAAGATGTCAATATAGGAAACAACCTTGTTTTAACAGGAGTAAAAAGCGGAAAAGGAGAAATAGATACCACGACTATGAAACTTGAAGGAAAAAAAATAATTTAAATGAGTAAATTTACACACTTACATTTACACTCTCATTATTCTCTTTTAGATGGATTATCAAAAATAGATGATATCTTAGATAAAGTAAAAGAGTTAGGAATGGATTCAGTGGCCTTAACGGACCATGGTGTTATGTATGGAGCGATTGAGTTTTATAAAAAAGCCAAAGCCAAGGGAATTAAACCAATAATTGGTTGTGAGGTTTACGAGGCAATAAACTCAATGTTAGAAAAGGATTCTAATGAAAGACACCATTTAATTTTATTAGCTAAAAATGAGAAAGGATATGGCAATCTTGTTAAAATTGTAACAGAGGCACACTTGAGAGGATTTTATTATAAGCCAAGAATTGATTTTGAATTATTAGAAAAATATTCAGAGGGAATTATTGCAATGTCAGCATGTCTGCAAGGAAGAATTCCTCATTTATTATTATCAAATAAAAAAGAAAAAGCAGAAGAAATGGCTATTAAATATGAACATATTTTTGGAAAAGGTAATTTCTATTTAGAATTACAACATCATCCTAATATTCCTGAACAACAAAGAGCTAATCAGATGATGATTGATTTAAGCAAAAAGACAGGAATTCCGTTGGTTGCGACAAATGATTGTCATTATATAAATAAAGATGATGCTGAAGCACAAGACATTATAATGTTAATTAATACAGGAACTAATATTGATGATAAAGAAAGATTGTCTATGTTAGGAGAGGATTTCAGTATTAGGTCACCTGAAGAAATGGAAAGTGCTTTCAAAGATGTTCCTGAAGCAATAGAAAATACAAATAAAATAGCAAATCTATGTAATTTGGAGTTAGAATTAGGAGAATTCAAGCTTCCCTCTTTTGATGTTCCTGATAATAAAACAGCAGAAGATTATTTGAAAGAATTGTGTTATGCGGGAATTAGCAAAAGATATCCTAATGCTAATGAAGAAAAAATAAAAGAAGTTAAAGATAGACTTGAATATGAATTATCCGTTATAAATAAAACTGGTTTTTCGGGATATTTTTTGATTGTTCAGGATTTCGTTAATTGGGCCAAAAAACAAAGAATTGTTGTTGGTCCTGGAAGAGGTTCTGCCGCTGGTTCAATTGTTGCTTATTTAACAGGAATTACTAATGTTGATCCATTAAAATACGATTTATATTTCCAAAGATTTTTAAATCCTGATAGAATATCCCCTCCTGATATTGATTTAGATTTTGCTGACAACAGAAGAGATGAAGTGATAAACTATGTTGCGCAAAAATATGGCAGAGACAAGGTTGCACAGATTATTACTTTTGGAACAATGGCTGCTCGTGCATCAATTAGAGACGTTGGAAGGGCTCTTGGTTTAGAATATTCATATTGCGATAAGATTGCTAAAATGATTCCTCCAGGATTTAATTTGTCTCAAACATTAGAAAAAATTGAGGAATTCAAAACATTATATGAATCAGATAATGATGCTAAACGATTAATTGATTTGGCTTTTAAGATTGAGGGTTGTGCGAGACATGCTTCAACTCATGCTTGCGGAGTTGTGATTTCAAATGCCTCGTTAGATCAATCAGTGCCTACTCAACATCCTACACAAGATGAGCTTGGTATTGTTACTCAATATGAAATGCACTCAGTTGAATCGATGGGACTATTAAAGATGGATTTTCTGGGATTAAAAAACTTAACTATTATTGAAGAAACACTTAAGAGAATATATGCAGTAAGAGGCGTTAATGTCGATATTGATAATATTCCTTTAGATGATGAAAAGACATTTAAGCTTCTTCAAGCGGGAGATTGTATTGGTGTTTTTCAATTGGAGTCCGATGGAATGAGACGATACTTAAAACAATTAAAACCAACAGAAATAGAAGATATCATTGCGATGGTTGCTCTTTATCGTCCTGGACCGATGCAACATATTCCTGAATATATTGATGGCAAGCACCAGAGAAAAAAAATCAAATACCTTCATCCTAAATTAGAACCAATTTTGGAAACAACTTATGGTATTCCCCTTTATCAAGAGCAGATTATGCGTATTGCCCAAGATATGGCTGGATTTACTTTAGCTGAGGCAGATATATTAAGAAAAGCTATTGGAAAAAAGATTGAGAAATTATTAATGGAACAAAAGGATAAGTTTATCTCTGGAATTAAGGCAAATAATATTAGTGAAAAAGTTGGAAATGAGTTGTGGCATTGGATAGAGCCATTTGCTAAATATTCATTTAACAAAAGTCATGCTACTTGTTATGCTATTATTGCTTATCAAACAGCATACTTAAAAGCAAATTATCCCCTTGAATATATGGCGGCGTTGTTAACATCGGAACAATCTGATTTAGATAGAATTTCAATTTTGATTGAAGAATGCAAAAGAATGGGAATTGAAGTTTTGCCACCAGAAATTAATGAAAGTTTTAGTAATTTTAGTGTGGTTCCAAATACTAATAAAATTAGGTTTGGGTTAAGTGCTATTAAAAATGTTGGTTACAATATAGTTGAATTAATTATTAACGAGAGAAAGGCCAATGGAAACTTTAAATCAATACAAGATTTTGTTTCAAGAGTTGATAGTAAGGTCTTAAATAAAAAGTCATTAGAGAGTTTGACGAGAGCTGGAGTTTTTGACAATTTAGAAGAAAGGAATAAGATATTAAGCAATTTAGAAAATCTTTTTACTTGGTCAAGAGATAATCAAAAAATTAAAGAGAGTAAGCAAATAGGACTTTTTGGTGAATCTACCAACCAAGACATTAAATTAGCTGATAGTAAAAAGATGGATGAACAAGAAAAACTAAAATGGGAAAAGGAATTGCTTGGACTATATATTTCTGGCCATCCGTTAGAAAAATATAGGGAATTTCTCAAAGATCAAGTAACACCAATTAAGAAAATAATAAGTGATTTAACGACGATTGGTGGGGATCCTTTTGAGAGGCGTTTGTATATCGGAGAAAAGACAACTATTGGAGGAATAATATTGAGTATAAAAAAGATATTGACGCATAGAGGATTTCCAATGATGTTTATCAAAGTCCAGGATTTAACAGAAACGATTGAAGTAGTTGCCTTCCCTAGTATGTTAGAAAAAAATCCCTATGTATTTGAAGAAGGGAAAATAGTAACGATTACGGGAAAGACAGACATTAAAGATGGTTCCCCTAAAATAATTGCAGATGAAATTGAAGAATTATTAGAATTAGAAAAATAAAATTATGGAATTAGAAAATATAAAACATTCATTATCACATATTCTTGCAAGTGCAGTAAAATCTCTCTACAAAGATGTTAAATTTGGTATTGGGCCAGCGATAGAAAATGGATTTTATTACGATATGGAAATTGATTTGAAAGATGATGATCTTAAAAAGATAGAAGACAAAATGAAAGAAATTATTAAAAGTGACATCCCTTTTGAACAAAAAATAATAACAAAAGATGAAGCAAGGGAGATATTCAAAGATCAACCATACAAACTTGAATTGATTGACGAGATTGAGGAAGAAAATGTTTCAATATACATTCTTGGTGATTTTATTGACTTATGCAAGGGGCCTCACATTAAATCAACAAAAGAAATAAATATTGGTTCATTCAAGTTGGATAAATTAGCAGGAGCATATTGGAGAGGAAGTGAAAAGAATAAAATGTTAACAAGAGTGTATGGGCTTGCTTTTGAAAGCAAAGAAAAGCTTGATAATTATATCAAGTTGATGGAAGAAGCAGAAAAAAGAGACCACAGAAAGCTTGGAAGAGATTTAGATTTATTTCATACAGAAGAAGAGGTTGGTATTGGTTTAGTATTATGGCATCCAAAAGGGGCAATTATATGGAGATTAATTGAAGATTTCTGGTACAAAAAACACTTAGAAAATGGTTATGAGTTAGTAAGAACTCCCCATATTGGAAATAGGAAACTTTGGGAACGCTCTGGTCACTGGGGATATTATTCTGATAGTATGTATCCCCCATTAGAGGTTAGTCAGTCATTAAAGGAAAATCAGAATAAGGAAGAAATTAAAGATTCAGAACAATTTTTGTTAAAGCCAATGAATTGTCCTTTCCATGTTTGTATATATAATAACTCTCCTAAGTCATACAGGGATCTCCCTATTCGTTGGGCCGAGACAGGAACTGTTTATCGTTTTGAAAAAAAAGGAGAACTTTCTGGATTAACTAGAGTTAGAGGATTTACTCAAGACGATGCTCATATAATTTGTAGAAAAGATCAAGTAGAAGAAGAATTAAAAAAAGTAATTGATTTTATTCTTTTTATCTATCAATCGTTTGGATTTAGTATTGATTCAGTTAAAGTTTATCTTTCTTTAAGAGATGAGAATGATAAAATGAAATATGCTGGCACAGATGAAGGATGGAATTTTTCAGAATCAATTTTAAGAAAAGTTGCTACAGAAAAGAATCTTGACTTTGTGGAGGAAAAAGGCGAAGCGGCATTTTATGGTCCTAAACTTGATTTTAAAATTAAAGATGTTTTAGGCAGAGAGTGGCAATGTTCGACTCTTCAATTTGATTTCAACCTCACTGAAAGATTTAATATGACATTTAAGAATGCAAACGGAGAAGAAGAGCGACCGTTTATGCTTCACAGAGCCCTATTTGGCTCATTTGAAAGATTTATTGGCCTATTACTTGAGCATTATGCTGGAGCATTGCCTTTTTGGTTATCTCCCATTCAAATTAAGATTATTCCAGTAAGCGAGAATCATATTGATTATGCAATGGAAATTAAAGAAAAGTTAAAAGAATATCGCATAGAGATAGACAAAAATAATGACACAATTGGCAAAAAGATTAGAAATGGAGAAATGGAAAAAGTTCCTTATTTGCTTGTAGTTGGTGATAGAGAAAAAGAAAGTAATACAGTGAGTGTAAGACAAAGAGGAAAGATTGATTTGGGTGTAATGTCAATTGAAGAGTTTTTAGCAATAGAAAAATGAAAAAATATCATATAATTACTTTTGGCTGTCAGATGAACAAATCTGATTCTGAAAGAATCGCTTCTTTGTTTGAACAAAATAATTATATTGAAACTCAAAATATCAAAGAAGCTGATACGGTTATCTTAAATATGTGCTCAGTTAGACAGTCAGCTGTAGATAGAGTATATGGTTTAATTCCTCAGCTTCAAAAACTAAAAGCAGAAATTATTATTACTGGTTGTATTTTAGATAAAGACAAAAAAAGATTAGGAGAAAACTTTACTATTTTAAATAAAAAAGATTTCAAAAAAGATTTCTTTAGTATTTCTCCTAAGTATTCAAGCAATATTCAAGCGTTTGTTCCTATTTCTGACGGATGTAATAATTTTTGTACTTATTGTGTAGTTCCTTTTACAAGAGGCAAATTAGTTTCTAGAAATTATAATCAAATAATTAAAGAAGTTAAATCATTAGTTAAAAAGGGATACAAAGAAATTTGGCTCTTGGGACAAAATGTTAATCAGTATAATTATAATGGTGTTGATTTTGCTGACTTAATTAAAAAGATAGATGAGATAGATGGTAAATTTTGGATTAGATTTACTAGTCCTAATCCAAAGGATTTTAGCGATAAAATAATTAATGCTTTGTCTAAATCATCTAAGTTTGCACCATATTTAAATCTGCCATTACAATCAGGAGATGATGATATTTTAAAAGCAATGAACAGGCCCTATACTGCAGAAAAATATTATCAATTAGTTACAAAGATAAGAAAAAAGATTAAAGACATAAGCATATCAACTGATATTATTGTTGGTTTTCCTCAGGAAACAGAGAAACAATTTAAGAATACAGAAAAACTTTTTAGGAAAGTTGGTTTTGGTATGGCATATATTTCTCAGTATTCCCCTCGCCCCCAATCACTTGCTTTTAATAAGTTAAAAGATGATGTTACTAAAAAAGAGAAAAGCAGTAGAGAAAGAATTCTAACTGATATATTAAAAAAGAGTGCACTAAAAGAAAACAAAAAACTTCTTCAAAAAGAAATTGATGTTCTTGTTTTGGATTATGATGGCGAATATTTTACTGGAAGAACTGGACAGAATAAAGCAGTTCGATTTAAGTCGAATAGAGATGTATTGGGGACATTCCAAAAAGTTAAAATCACCAAAGTAAGTGCATGGAATCTTGAAGGAGAAATAGTTAAACCAAAGTTAGTTGTAATTGTTGGGCCAACTGCATCAGGTAAAACTGATTTAGCAATGAAATTAGCAGAAAAATTTAATGGAGAAATTGTTTCTGCTGATTCTCAGATGATTTATAAAGAAATGGATATCGGAACTGCTAAACCACCTAAAAACACTCATTATATGGTTGATTTAATTAAACCTAATGAAGATTATAATGTTGCTTTGTATAAAGAGAAAGCTATTGAAGTAATAGATAATATTATTTCAAGAGGAAAACAACCATTTTTAGTTGGTGGCACGGGATTATATATCAAAGCAATTACTGATAATTTAACTTTTCCTCAAATTGAAAGTAATAAAAAACTAAGAGATGAATTAGAAAGAAAAACAGTAGAAGAATTATTTTTAGATTATCAAAAGATCGATAAAGAGGGCTCTAAAATAATTGATAAAAAAAACAAAAGACGCTTGATTAGAGCAATTGAAGTAACCAAGGCCTTAAATGAAAGTTTCTTTAAGGAAAGAAAAGGAGAACAATTATATGATTGTGTTATTTTAGGAATAAAAACAAATAAGGATGAGTTAGAAAGAAATATAAGGGAGAGGGTTGATTATATGATTGAGAATGGTTTAGAGAAAGAAGCGAGAAGAATATACAAGAAGTATGGAGTATTGAAGACCATTGGATATCAAGAATGGCAAGATTACTTTGAAAATAAAATTACATTAGAAGAGGTGAAAAGTAGAATTATTACTAATACAATTAAATATGCCAAGAGGCAGATTACTTGGTTTAAGAAAGATAAAAGGATTAAGTGGATCTAACAAAAAACTTTCTGGCTTCCTCTACTACTATAATAGAAGACGCCATTAAAATAATAGATCCCCACTCTTGAATAGTTAGAGCTGTTGTTCCTAAGATGTTTTGCATAAAGGGATTATGAACTGCGGCAAATTGTAATAATACAGCTGCAATTGTTCCATAAACTAGGAATTTGTTTGAAAACATATCTTTGTTAAATATTGATTTTGTTTCACTTCTACAATTCCAAACATTAAACCATTGAAATACGGCAAGAACGGTTAAACAAATGGTTTGGGCCTTCGTTATATCAATCATATAATATTGTTTAAATAATAATAATGTTCCTATTCCCATAATAAGAGAAAATATAATCATCCTTTGAGCCATTAATTTATCAATCAAGTATTTATTAGGTTTTTCAAATTTTTTGTTTAACAAGCCATCTTCCCTAGGATCAAAAGCTAATGAAGCATCTAGTATTCCGTCAGTAACAAAATTTAACCAAATAATTTGAACAGCGATAAGGGGCAAAGGCATATCAAGCAATAATGCAACTAAAATAACAAGAACTTCTGCAAGTCCAGTTGACAGAAGATATGACAATACCTTTTTAATAGACTTATAGATTCCTCGCCCTTCTTCTATAGCAGAAACAATTGTTTCAAAATTATCATCTAATAATATAATATCTGAGGCCTCTTTTGCTACTTCAGTTCCTATTTTCCCCATAGAAATACCTAAATCAGCGGCAACTAAAGATGGTGCGTCATTGACTCCGTCTCCAGTCATAGCAATGATTTTTCCTTGCGATCTAAATAAATTAACAATTCTTAACTTATGCTCAGGATTAACCCTTGCAAAAACACTTACATTGTTTATCTCTTTAATAATTTCATCATCAGACATATTATCCATTTCAGTGCCGGTAATAATCTTGTCCCCTTTTTGGTATATCCCCGCTTCTTCCGCAATTGATTTAGCGGTGATTTTGTGATCTCCTGTTATCATAATCACTTTTATTCCTGCATTTTGTGTCTTTAGAATTGAATCAGACACTCCTAAACGCAGTGCATCTTTCATCCCTAAAAATCCAATAAAAGAAAACTCTTTACCGCTTTTTTGAGCAACAGCAATAACCCTCAAGCCATCATTTAACATTTTACACAAGATCTTTTCAATTTCTTCTTTTTTTATTTCGATATTTTTGCCATCATTATACATTTTGGTGCAAAGATTAAGCACCTCTTCTGGAGCACCCATAACAATTAATTCTTTCTTTCCATTGATATTATGGAGTGATGATCTATATTTTTTTTGGTAATTAAAGGCATTATCTTCCAATTTTGGATATTGCTTGTTTAATTCTTCTTTATGAAATCCAATTTTTTGTCCAAAAACTAAAACGGCGGCTTCTGTTGGGTCGCCAGAAATATGCCAAAGATCATCTTCACTAGAAAACATTATTCTTGCTTCAGCACAAAGAGATGAAATTTTTGCCAAATAGACTAAATCAGAATCATCAATTGGATTAATATATTCATTATTTAATTTAACATCCCCTTTTGGTTCATAACCTATTCCCTCTATTTCGTAAAAATTATTATTAATAAAAACTTTTTTAATAACAAGCTCGTTTTTTGTAATTGTGCCTGTTTTATCAACAGCAATAATATCTGCTTGTCCAAGTGCCTCAACTGCTTGAAGTTTTTTGACTAGGGCATTTCTTTTTCCCATTCTCCAAACACCCATAGCAAGTACTAATGTAATTACAACTGGAAGACCTTCCGGAATCACTGAAACAGATAAAGCAACAACAGACAAAATCATTTCTTCAACAGAATGGTTATGCCATATTCCCACGGCAAAAACAATTATAGCTAAAACTAAAACAATCCTAATAATAATTGTTGATAAAAATTTAATATTATTTTTAAGGGGAATTTCTGTATCAATTTCGCTAATTTTATCCGCTATTTTTCCAATGCTAGTATTTTGTCCTGTAGCAAAAACAACCGCTCGCGCATTACCAGAGACAACTACTGTTCCTTTTAATATATCGTCTCCAATATTTTTATATACCGGTTTTGATTCTCCAGTCATTGCCGCCTCATCCACTCTTAAATTATTAGAAAGTATTATTTTCGCATCGGCTGGAATTTTTTCGCCTTCTTGGAGTATTATTATATCTCCGGGAACTACCTCACCATCAGGTATGATAATTTCTTTATCATCTCTTAATACAGTTGCTTTTGTTTCAACAAAATTTTTAAGAGCAAGAATTGTGTTTTGTGCTTTTCCCTCTTGAAAAGAGCCAATTATTGCATTCAACATTAAAACAGCTAAAATAACTATGGCATCTGCCCATTCGCCCATTAAAGAAACAATAACACCTGCTCCTAATAAAATATATATTAAAGGACTCTTGAATTGATTTATAAAAATAGAAAAAAATCCCTCCGGTTTCTTTTCTGGAAGCTCATTTCTTCCATATTTTTCTAATCTTTTTTCTGCTTCAAGAGAGGTTAATCCTTTTTCATTAGTTTGTAGTTCTTCAAAAATATTCATTGTTTTGAATAAATTGTTTGAGTTGGAAAAGCAAACTCTATTTTCTTTTCATTAAATACGTCCATAATTTTCAAATTAATTTCTTGTTGAACGTCCATATATTTATTATAATCAGGAGTAGACAAGTAATAAGACACTTCAAAATCCAGCGAAAAATCACTAAATTTCTTAAAGTGGACTCTATCTAATCTAGCAATTTCAAACTCTTCGATTATTTTTTTAATTATTTGGGGTATTTCTCTTAATTTTTCTGTGGGAGTATCATAGGTAACTCCAAAATTAAAGACTACTCTTCTTTCTTTCATTTTTCTAAAGTTTTGAACAATAGAAGATGTTAGATCTTTGTTTGAAACAACTATTTCTTCCCCAAATAAAGATCTTAATCGAGTAGTTTTAATTCCAATTTTTTCAACTGTTCCTTTTTGATCTCCAAATACTATATAATCACCAACTACAAATGGTTTATCAAAATATATCGCAAAAGAACCGAACAGATCAGATAATATATTTTGTATAGCAAAAGCAATTGCTACACCACCAATACCTAAACCAGCAACAAAAGAAGTAATATTAACGTTTAGGTTAGATAAAATAAACAATATTGCTACTACCCAAAGAGCAAATTTTATCGCCTTGGTTAATAAATCAATAGCTGCTTTTTCACCTGGATCATCTGTATTGATTACTTTTGCTGCAAAATAATTAATAAGTATTTGGACCGCGACCATTACTTGGGTAACAATCCAAATTAATAAGATTATATCTAATATCTTGTCCAAAAAGAATGGGAAATTTAACATTTTTGTTGATAAATAGAAAGATAGATAGATATAAAAAGACGGTTTAATTGAATTAACAATATCTATTAAAGCGTCATCAAAACTAATTTTAGTTTTATTAACAATATGTGAAAGTTTTTTAAGAATTACACTATTGAATATCTTAAATCCAAGCATTAGGACTATAAATAATCCTAAAGATTTTAAATATAAAGATAGCTCGTTGTTAAAAATTGTATAGGTCGAATTAATCATATCAATTTTTTGATTATTTCTTCTGCTTTTTGAGGGGTAATTTTACCTTTTGATTTTGCCATTACTTGACCAACAAGAAACATAAAGCTGTTTGTTTTACCTGCTTTATAGTCACTTACGGCTTTTGTGTTTTCTTCAATTACACTTTTAACAATACTTTCTATTTCTGAGTCATCAGTAATTTGAGATAATCCTTTTTCTTTTAATATGTTAGATGGATCTCCTTTAGTTTTATACATCTCTAACAAAATAATCTTAGCAATATTACTTGATATTTCATTATTTTCAAGCATTGAAATTAATTCTGCAAAATTTTCAGGAGTGATTCTTTCATCTATTGAGGCAAAATCAGGGTCATTTTTAATTATTGCTTGTAGGTCAGTAACAATATAATTTGAGCAAATTTTAATAGAATCCTTTTCACAATTTTTGTGTTTTTTCCAACAATCAAGTTCAGAAATAACTTTTTCAAAATAATCAGCTAATGATGGTTCATTGATATAAAATTCTATACTCTTATCGTCTAAATTATATTCCTCCTTAAATCTTTTTCGTTTTTGTTCTGGAAGTTCAACTAATCTTTTTTTGATTTTCTCTATTTCTTCGTCAGATATGTTTAATGGTGGCAAATCAGGGTCAGGAAAGTATCTGTACTCAAAAGCGTCTTCTTTTTCCCTTTGATCCATTGTTATTTGCTTATCATCATACCAGCCCCTTGTTTCTTGTTTTACTTTTCCACCTTTTTCAATTATTTCTTTTTGCCTTTTTATCTCATATTCAATCGATTTTTCAACTGCCTTAAACGAGTTTAAGTTTTTAACTTCTACTTTTGTGCCTAATTTCTCAGTATCACTTAAAGATATATTAACTTCACATCTCATTTGTCCTTTTTCCATATTTGCTCCCGAAATATCATTGTATTTCAAAATTAATTGTAATTCCTGAGCAAATTTTTTAGCTTCTTCCGCAGAATTAATGTCTGGCTCTGTAACTAACTCCATCAATGGAACGCTAGATCGATTAAAATCAACAAGAGTAGAAGGTCCTTCATGGACCAATCTAGCCGTATCCTCTTCCATATGAATTCGGTTAATTCTTATTCTTTTTATTGTTCCATCATCTAAATGAACATCTAAATATCCGTCTTTACATATTGGAAAATCAAATTGAGATATTTGATATCCCTTTGGTAAATCAGGATAAAAATAACTTTTTCTATCAAATCTTGAATAATTTTTAATTTCACAATTTAATGCTAATCCCGCTAAAATTATTTTTTCAATTGCCTCTCTATTAATAGTTGGCAATGCTCCAGGATGACCCAAGCAAACTGGACAAATATTTTTATTTGGCTCTTTTTCTTCCGGATCATTTTTGCAAGAACAAAACATTTTTGAATTTGTTTTTGCTTCTATATGTATCTCTAATCCAATTGTTGGTTTTAACATATTATTTATTTTCCATTATTGAAACTCCGCTAGAAGATCCTATTATATCCGCCCCATATTTAATCATTAATTTTACATCTTTTAGTGTTTTAATATTTCCTGAGGCCTTTATCAAGAGCCCGGGAGCATTCTTTCTCATAATTTCTAAGTGGTGACCCTTTTCTTTTAATTCTCTATTTTCTAAGGGATCTTTTTCTGTTGCAGTTTTTACGCAAATTGCTCCTGCTTTTTTTACTATTTGTGATGCTTTAGCAATATCATCATCAGTTAAAAATCCACTACCAATAATTACTTTTGTATCTTGAAGACGGCAAATTGCTTTTAAATCTTTTTCTATTTTAGACCATCTGCCATGAATCACATCAGGAATATTTATTACAATATCTAGCTCATCTGCACCATCACTAACTGCCTTTTTAGACATTTTTAGCCTTTCTTCATAACTACTATCACCAATAGGGTCATCAAGCAAAACTACTGTTTTAATTCCAGTTCCTGACAATTGATTGCTAACTAATTTAACCCATTTTGGCCTTACACAAACTCCTCTAAACTGGTATTTCTTAGCTTCCTCGCAGGTCTTAATAATATCTTCTTTTTTTGCTTCTTTTTTAATATTAGTGTGATCAATATATTTGTTTATTTTCATATTATTTTATTTATTATATTAATAATATCTTTTGTGACTTTATTTGTTGGTTGCTCTCCATCAACTACTTCCCAATTACATTCTTTAGCTATTTTTTCAAAATTATTAAAAAGAACGTTTAAGAATTTTTTATCTCCTTCGTGTCGATCTAATTCTTTTTGTTGCAATTTTCTTTCAAATGATGTTTCTGGAGATATTCTAAGATATATGACTTTATCTGGTTTAATTAGTCCAAATGTTTGAGCTAATATATTTAGCTTAGACATCGGCATTCCTTTGATTCTTTGATAAACCATTGTTGATGTAAAATATCTGTCTGACAAAATTATTTTACCATTTTTTAGATTATTTTCCAAGTATTCTTTATCTTTAATAAAATCAGCAAAATATAATAAGGTTTGGGCCTCAACGTTAAAATCATAATCCTTGCTATACAGCCAATTGCTTATCAAATCGCCGATTGGTTTTCCATATTCAGGATATTTTTTTAAGATAATATGATGCCCGTTTTGAGATAAAAAATCAGACAAAAGTTTTGTCTGAGTGCTTTTGCCAGAGCCATCAATTCCTTCTATGACTATAAAATTCCCTCTTTTATTCATTCTTTCTCTAATTTACTTTCTTGAGGATGCTTAGCATCAACATACTTAGCATTTTTCTTTTTGTAATAAGGCATCGTTGTTGGGGTCATTAATGATTCAAAAACTAATTGGCAAATTCTTATTTTAGGATAAAGTAAAACTGGAATCATACCAATGTTTTCCATTTCTAAAACTATTTTACCTCTAAACCCAGGATCAATATGCCCGGCTGTTGAATGTATGACAATTCCCAATCTGCCCAAAGACGATCTTCCATCAATTCTTGCGGCAATATCATCAGGTAAAAAAATTTCTTCCATCGTTACACCTAAAACAAACTCGCCTGGATGGAAAACAAATGGTTCATCGTTTTCTATTTTGATTGTTCTTGTCATTCCATTAAAGCTTTCTGGGTTCCTTGTATCAATTACTGCTTTTTTTGTATGCTCAAAAACAGCGAATTCATCGCCTAAACGTAAATCAAGAGAAGCAGAACCAAGTTGTTCTTCTAAATTAGGAGCTGGATTTATTTGAATTTTATTTTCTTCTATTAATTTTTGGATATCTTGATTAGATAAAACCATAATCAATTAATTACTTCTATTCCTAAAGACCTGGATGTTCCTTCAAGTATTTTCAATGCTTGATTTTCATCTTTTGTATTCAAGTCAGGCATTTTCTGTTTTAGTATTTCTTTTAATTGGTCTCTTGTAATCTTACCAACTTTCTTTGTATTTGGTTTTGGAGAACCCTTTTCAATCCCAACAGCCGCTTTAATTAATTCTGCCGCTGGTGGCTGTTTAGTAACCATACTAAAACTTCTGTCCTCATAAACAGTGATTTCAACCGGAATTTTGAAATTGCCTTTGTCTTTTGTAAGGGCATTAAACTTTTGACAAACTTCAGCAATATTCAAACCATGAGGTGCAAGTGCTGGACCAACCGGTGGAGCTGGAGTTGCTTTCCCGGCATTTATTTGTAATTTTATAATCGCTTTAACTTTTTTTGCCATAATTATATCTTTTTAATTTGTAATGAATCTAGTTCTAGCGGAGTATCTCTGCCGAACATATTAATTAATACTTTTACTTTTCCTCTTTCTTTATCTATTCCCGAAACTTTACCATCAGAATCTTTGAACGGCCCATCGGTGATTTTGACAGCGTCACCAACTGAAAAATCAATATTATACTTTGGTTCTTCCACTTCAACTCTCTTTTTTAGAGATGCCATTTCATCTAACGAAACAGGCAAAGGTATTGTTCCTGAGCCAACAAAGCCAGTAACATTTGGGGTATTTCTAACAACATACCAAGAATCATCGGTAACAATCATTTCAACTAAAACATATCCTGGATACAACTTTTCTTCAACGGTTCTCTTTTTTCCATTTCTAATTTTAATTTTTTTTTCTTTGGGAACCATAACATTGAAGATTTTATCTTCCATTCCTAATGACTCAATCCTTTGACGTAGATTTTTAGCAACAGCATCTTCATACCCGGAATAAGTGTGTAAAACATACCATCTTCTTTCATTTGTAGTTTGTTGTTTTGACATATTAAAATATAAAACTTTCTAATAAGTGCATATATAGCAAATCAAATAAACCCAAAATTAAAGCTACAAAAACACAAATAGCAATAACTGTAAATGTATATTTAATAGTTTCTTTACGGGTTGGCCATGTAATTTTTTTAATTTCAGACATCGGCCCACTTAAAAATTTTCCTATTTTCATACATTGATAGATTAGCAAAAAGAATAGTAAATGTCAATTTTTAAATATCTAAATTTTTAACACTTTTAGCCGCTGTTTGAATGAATTTTTTTCTTGGAGTAACTTCTTTACCCATTAAAATATCAAAAGTTCTATCTGCTTCAATGGCATCATCAATTTTAACTCGCAATAAAATTCTTTGTTCAGGATTCATTGTTGTTTCCCATAATTGATCTGGATTCATTTCTCCTAAACCTTTATATCTCTGTATGGAAATCTTTGCATCGCTTTTGAATTCTTTTAATATTTCTTCTTTTTCATTCTCAAAATAAACATATTTGAAATCTTTTCCTTGTTGTATTTTGTACAATGGTGGTTGTGCAAGATAAAGATAACCATTATCAATTATACTTTTAAAATGTCTAAAAAATAATGTCATTAAAAGTGTCTTAATATGATTACCATCAGAATCAGCGTCACACATAATAATTATTCTATGATATCTCAATTTTTCAATATTAAAATCATCGGCTATGGCTGTTCCCAAAGCAATAATTAAGTTTTTAACTTCCTCTGATGCGAGCATTTTGTCTAATCTTACTCTTTCAACATTTAATATTTTTCCCTTTAAGGGTAGAATTGCTTGAAATCTTCTATCTCTTGCTTGTCTTGAAGATCCACCAGCTGATTCTCCTTCTACGATGTATATTTCTGATTCTTCTGGTCTTCTTGAAGTGCAATCAGATAATTTTCCTGGCAAAGACAATCCATCTAAAACACCTTTTCTTAAGATTGTTTCTTTAGCCGCTTTAGCCGCTTTTCTAGCCTTGTAAGATAACACTGATTTTTCAATAATCGCCTTAGTGTCTTGAGGATATCTTTCTAAATAATCTTGTAGGGCTTCAGAAACAACTGCCTCAACAGCTGTTCGTGCCTCTGTGTTACCTAACTTTCCTTTTGTTTGACCTTCAAATTGAGGATCCTTAATTTTAACCGAAACAACCGCTGTCAAACCTTCTCTAATATCATCACCACTTAAGTTTTGATCCGATTCCTTAATATATCCGCCTTTCCTAGCAAAATCATTAATTAATCTTGTTAGGGCTGATCGAAAACCAGTCAAATGAGTTCCACCTTCAACTGTATAGATATTATTCGCAAAACTATCTTCTTGAATTTCGTAATCATCTGAGTATTGAAAGGATGCTTCAACACTTACTCCTTCTCTTTCTCCTGAACAATAAAAAGGATTATTATGAATTGTTTTAGATGATTTATTCAAATATTTTAAGTATGAAACAATTCCGCCTTCAAAAAAGAAGTGATAGTCAAAGGTATTCTTAGGATCTCTTTGATCGTAAAAATCAATTCTTGTTCCTTTAGTTAAATATGCTTGTTGTCTAAAATGAGCAAGTAGTTTTTTTCTGTCAAAATATATTTCCTTAAAAATTTCTGGATCGGGCTGAAATATAATGGTCGTTCCTCTGTTTTTGCAAGTTCCAATTTTTTTAACAGCAGCTATTGGTTTACCTTGTTTGTATTCTTGAACATATTGACCTCCATCTTTACAAACTTCTGCTCTCATATTTTTTGATAAAGCACAAACAACAGAAACACCAACGCCATGAAGACCTCCTGATATTTTATAAGCGTCACCGCCAAATTTTCCCCCGGCGTGAAGAGTTGTCATAATCGTCTCTAACGCTGACTTTTTTGTTTTTTCGTGAATATCAACTGGGATACCTCTTCCATTGTCAACTACTTTAACATAGTTGTCAGGAAGTAAATAAATTTCTATTTTATCACAATAGCCCCCTAATGCTTCGTCTAATGCGTTATCAATAACCTCATAAACTAAATGGTGTAATCCTTGTGGTCCAGTTGAACCAATATACATAGCTGGCCTTTTCCTTACTGGATCAAGACCCTCTAAAACGAATATATCTTTTGCACTATATGATTCTTTTTTTGCCATATTATTTTCTTTCTTCCCAATTTATGGTTTTCTTAATTTTAGTTATTATTTCATCAATTATTTCTCCATCAAGGGTTTTTTCTTCTGATTGAAGATTTATTGTTAGAGAAATACTTTTTTTACCAGGGGGAACATTTTTTCCTTTGAAAACATCAAATACTTCTACCGATTTAACCAAATCAATATTTTTTATTTTACTTACAATTTCTTCAATTTCTGCACCCTCATCAATTAATCCAGAGATATCTCTTGAAGCAATGGGATGATAAGAAACATGCTTGTATTCCTTATTATCAACAGCATTTTTTTGTATCTTTTCAAAATCAATCTCAAAAAATGTAATTCCTGATTTAATTCCTGCTTTTCCGATAACATCTTTACCAATTTTTATTTCTTCTTTACCAAAAGAAAACTTACTAATTCCTAGTTTATTAAATAAAGCTAAAATATCACTCTTGATTAAAAGATAATCATTACTGCTAATTGCCCCAGACAAAACCATTCTTTCTCTCTTATCAAAAACTTTTCCTAATTCAAATATTTTAACTTTATCAAAGTATTTAAGATTTTCCTTTGTAAAATTAATTAACTGAGGAATTATTGTTGGTCTAAGATATTTATAATATGAACTAACTGGATTAATAATTTCTCTTACAGTTAAATTAAAGTCATCTTTTTCTTGGTCGCCTATAAAAGAATAACCAAAAACTTCTGAATAACCAAGTTCTTTCATTATATCTTTTGCTTTGTTTCGCCAAAAAATATCATAATTTATTTTTGCTGGCTCGGAAAAATATGGCAATGTTAAAGGTATTTTGTCATAACCATAAATACGACCCACCTCTTCGGTAATATTTTCAGGAATAGTAACATCTTGTCTGTAAGTTGGAACCTCAATCACCATATTTTCTTTGACTATAAAACCAAGGTTTTTAAGAATTTTTTCTACTTCTTTTTTGGGAATATCTATGCCCAAAGTTTTATTAATCTCATCAATATTTATTTTAATATTCCATGGTTTTAATTTCTTTTTATAAACATCGATTTTAGATGATGATGGTAGTCCTATTAAACTAGCTGCTCTATCTATTGCATAGCTTGTTAAATTGGGGTCAATATTTTGCTCAAATCTAAGTGAAGCATCTGTCCTGATATTTAGTCGTCTTGCTGTAGTAGATATCAGTTTATGATTAAAATTAGCTGATTCTAAAACAATATTTTTTGTTTCATTAGTTATTTCTGCTTTTTTACCTCCTTTAATTCCAGCAATTGCTAAAGGCACTTCTTCATCAGCAATTATTAATACATTTTCATCTAAAATATATTCTTTCCCTCCTAATAAAGATATTTTTTCTCCCTTTTTAGCTTTTCTAGTAATTATTCCTCCCGATATTTTATCATAGTCAAAAACGTGCATTGGTTGACCTGTTTCAAGCATTACATAATTGGTAATGTCCACGATATTATTGATAGAATTAATTCCACAAACTTCTAATCTCTCTTTTAACCATTTAGGTGATTCTTCAATTTTAACATTTTTTATTATCAACGCAGTATATCTCAAGCAATCATCACTATTTTCTATATCAATTAATATAGAATCTTTAAGTGTTTCTTTTGTTTTTATTTTAGGATAAGTTATTTTCTTGTTAAGTAATACTGATATCTCTCTAGCTATTCCATTATGAGAAAAACAATCCCCTGCTCTATCTGGCAAAACATCTATGCTTAAAATATAATCACTACCCTTCTTTTCTATGTATTCATTTTCAAAAGAATGCATTGTTAAAATCTCTGCCAATTTTTCTGGCGTTGGTAATTTTTCTCTAAAATATGACTGTAACCAATTATATGAAAATATCATTTTATTAAAATTGTTTTAAGAAATTAAGATTTCCGCTGTGAAATAATCTAATATCATTAATTTTGTAATTCATCATTGTTGGTCTATCAATTGATAATCCAAATGCAAAACCTTTGTATTTTTTAGGATCAAGGCCCCCATTTTTAATAACATTAGGATGAACTATTCCTGATCCTAGTATTTCTACCCAACCAGTTCTTTTGCAAGCTGAACATCCTTTACCATTACAAACAGTGCAAAGCATATCAACTTCAAAACTTGGCTCCGTAAAAGGAAAATAACTTGGCCTCAATCTTATCTCCACTTCTCTTTTGAAAAACTCTTCAAGAAATTTCTTTAATACTGCTTTTAAGTTGGCAACAGAAACATTTTCATCAACTAATAATCCTTCTAACTGAAAAAAGTTTGTTTCGTGTGATGCATCTGTTTTTTCATATCTATATACTTTACCAGGCACAATAATTTTAATCGGTGGCTTCATTTTTCTCATATATCTTACTTGAGCAGAAGATGTTTGAGTTCTTAAAACATTTCCTCCTTTCAAATAAAATGTTTTTCCTAAAGACAATACATCTCTTGCAGGATGTCCTTCAGGAATATTTAGGGCATCAAAATTATACCATTCATCTTCAATTTCTGGTCCTTCAACAACACTAAATCCCATCAATTGAAAAATTCTTTCCATTTCTCGCTTTACTTGAGTAATTGGATGTAAACTTCCTAATTCAGTTGGTTTAGCAGGTAAGGTCAAGTCAATTTCTTCTTTCTCTTCTTTATTAAAATCCTTTTCTTTCAATAGAAAAATCTCCTCAATTTCAGATGCAAGTTGGTTAATTTTTTGTCCCAATGTTTTCTTTTCTTCTATTGGCAAATCCTTAATTGAAGAAAAAAACTCTCTAATTTTTCCTTTTTTGCCTAAATAATCTTTTTTGAATAAATCCAAATCTTCTTTGTTTTTAATCTGTTTAAGATTATCAAGGGCTTCTTTTCTAATACTTTCTATATCCATATATTGTTATTTTAATCCAAAAATAAGAAAAAAGCAAATAAAAAAAGGAAGTTTTATGGTGAATTATTCACATACCTCCTAACAATCTCAACCACAATTGGTATGGCTGATGCCGACTCATCCCTCTTTTTGTATGGGAACATATTGTGCCCACAATGATAAAGATAAATCCTTCTTTTTGCATTTTCTGGAATAGCACTCTCTATGGGAACCTTTTTGTCGATTTGAGAACCAATATATATTCCCGGAGGTGCTTCTCCTAATGATTTTAAGAAATCACTTCCTGGTGTAAGCTCGAAGAAAGGTTTTACCCCTAGCAAAGCGGCTAAATGATATAGCCACAAAAACTTTGGTGAAAATCCCTTGTGTGGTCCTCCTGCAAAGATACACAGATCAAACTTATAACCCCTCTTGATCAGAAGACGAAGAATAATTGCTCCAAGCGAATGCCCGATAGCAATAACTCTTTCTCCCCCTGCATAAGGGAGATTTTTCTCTGCGTTGCTAGCAAGCTCTTCAATAGAGTTTTTCGTTCTTAATTTTGTGAAAGGACCACTAATACCAAGATATTCAACGATTACTACGTCTACACAAGGAATTTCTTCCAAGCGTTTCTTAAGCAAAGCAAGTCTTTGCTTAGGTTTTTTCCCGGACCAACCCGGGAAAAATACAACAAGAACCATTTGTCCTCACGCTTTTGTTATACAATAAATGTAAAATAAAAGCAATCCCTGCGGATCCGACCGGACTCGAACCGGCAGTCTCCTCCGTGACAGGGAGGCGCGATAACCAATTTCGCTACGGATCCATAATGTGCCAAAGATGGGAATTGAACCCATGACAACTCGCTTATGAAACGAGCGCTCTACCACTGAGCTACTCTGGCGCATATTAATGTTGCGGTTCCTGGAATTGCACCAGGGTCTCCAGCTTATGAGACTGGCGAGGTACTACTCCTCCAAACCGCTAATAGCATCTTAGCAAAAAATGAAATAAAATCAAGTAATAATTTCTAATTTTCTTAACGCCTCTTCACAAGCATCAAATAATTTCTGCAATTCTTCCATATTCAATATGTATCCTTGTCCTTCTTTTATCTCTTCGGCAATAGTATAGACATTTTTAATTTCGCCTATATCAGCAATTGAAGAATTCTCTATCATTTTATATAAATTATCACCTCTCACTCCTTTGTCCTTTAAGGCATCTATCAATAATTCCTCCATCATCAATATCGCTCTTTTGTAATCTCTTTTATTCAAAAAGGTTGATATTTTTTTAGCTCTTTGTGTTAGTATTTTTTTAGAATCAAATTTTTGAAAACTTAAAAAATCATTTATTCTTCTTTTATTGGTAGCAACTAAAAATCCCACTTTAATATAATAATAAAAAATAGCAAAAATAAAAGCAATTGAAATTATTATAAATAATACTTTAAAAGGAAAAAGAAAATCAGACAATTCGCTTGACTCTAAAAATTGTAAAATATTATCTACCATAATTATTGGCTATTTTAAGAAGTGTTTTTTCCTTAAATGATTGACCTATTAAGTGTATCCCTATAGGCAAGCCCTTATTTTTAGATGGTATTGAAATAGCTGGAAGACCTGATAGATTAACACTTACAGTATAAATATCAGACAAATACATTGCCATTGGGTCTTCCTGTTTTTCTCCTATTTTAAATGGCAGACATGGTGAAGTTGGTCCCAATATTACATCTACTTTTTTAAATGCCTCGTCAAAATCATTCTTAATTAGTGTCCTAACTTTTAATGCTTTTTTATAATAGGCATCGTAATAACCTGAAGATAAAGTATAAGTTCCAAGCATTATTCTTTTTTTAACTTCACTTCCAAAATATTTTGTTCTGTTTTCTATAACCCCATCGATATTTTGTCCATATCTTAATCCATCAAAACGAGCTAAATTAGCACTTGCTTCTGCTGGTGCAATAATATAATAACAAGCCAGTGCATATTGAGTATGAGGTAAACTAATATCAATTATTTGCGCACCCATTTTCTTGTAATCATCAATCGCATTTCTAATTGCTTTTTCTACTTCTTTATCTAATCCGTCTGTAAAGTATTCCTTAGGAACTCCAATTTTAATATCGCTTAATTTTTCATCATCCGTGTAGTCCAAAGTGGTAGGATCGTATTCATCAACACCTTTAATTGCCTCAAAAACAATTTGTGCATCATTAACATTTTTAGTTATTGGTCCTGCTTGATCAAGTGATGATGCAAATGCAATAATCCCATTTCTAGAAACTGTTCCATATGTTGGCTTAAATCCAACAACCCCACAAAATGATGCTGGTTGTCTAATTGAGCCACCGGTATCTGACCCTAAGGCATAAACACACATATTTTCGGCAACAGCGGCGGCAGAGCCACCTGATGACCCACCAGGAACTCTCTCTAAATCAACTGGATTTTTTGTCTTAAAAAACGCTGACTTCTCACAAGAAGATCCCATCGCAAATTCATCTAAATTAGTTTTACCTAAAAAAACAGCTCCTTGTTTTCTTAATTTTTTTACAACGGTTGCATCATATGGTGCAATATAGTTTTCTAAAAATTTAGAACCGGCGGTGCATTTTTCACCTTTAATCAAATAATTATCCTTAAAAGCACAAGGTATCCCAGTAAGTATTGTCATCTCTCCTTTTTTAATCATTTCATCAGCTTCTTTGGCTTGTGCTAATGCTAAATCTTTAGTAACTGTTATAAAAGCTTTAATTTCCCCGTCTTTCTCTTCAATCTTTTTTAAGTATGCATTAGTTAATTCAACGGAAGTAAAATCCCCGTTTTTAAGACCTTTGTGTGCTGATTCAATTGTTAAATTTTCAATTTTCATTGTAAAGTATTTTTTTAACTTCAAGATAATTATCTTTATTTTTAGAAAAGGCCTCAATTAAATTACATTTACTATCTTTAGCTATATCTTCCCTCATTACATTTTCTAACTTGACAATGCTTGGTGTTGCTTCTATATCATCAGTATTTAATTCTTGAAGTTTTTTAACATATTCTAAAATAGAAGAAAAATCGTTTTTCATTTCTTCCATTTCTTCGTCTTTTATTTCTAAATATGAAAGTTTGGCTATCTTTTTAATTTCTTCATTTGATATCATAAAAATATATTATACTAATTTTATTATTTTATCAATTCTATTGCTTCTTTTATTCTTTTTAATGTTTTTTCTTTTCCTAATACATTAATAATATCTAAGGGACCAGCAGAGTTCTTTTTTCCTGTAAGTGCAACTCTTAATGGCCACAAGATATTGCCTCGATTACTTTCTTTATTAGCTAACTCCATTATATCTTCATCGTTACTTATCGCATTATATGTTTTTTCTAATGATAATTTAACTTCTTCATCAGACATATCTTTCCATCTCAAAAGTTCTTTATCGTATTCTAATTTATCTTTGAAAAAATAATCGGTTAATTCAGTTATCTCTGATAATTTTTTTAATCTTTCGTGATATAGGGCAACTATTTTTGATAATTCCTCTATTGGCCTCTGAGGAAGATAAGGGAGACATTTTTCTGTAAGTTCCATCAATGACATTTTTCTAATGTATAATCCGTTTATCCAATCAAGTTTTTCGATATTAAATATTGCCGCTGACTTTTGTACTCTTTCTAAAGAGAAATCATTGATTAACTCTTCCATTGTATATATTTCTTTTGGAGTTCCTGGATTCCATCCTAAAAAGGCAATAAAATTAACAACTGCTTCAGGTAAATATCCTTCTGATATATATTCAGAAAGAGATATTTTTCCAGTTCTTTTAGACATTTTTTTCCCGTCTGTTCCTAATATTAATGGTAAATGAGCATACTTTGGTTCTTTGCCCCCTAATGAGTTAATAATTAAAATTTGTTTGGGAGTATTTGGAATATGGTCTTCTCCTCTTATCACATGAGTTATTTTCATTAACATATCATCAACCGCGCAAGTAAAATTAAATAGGAAGTTATCAAAGTTCTTAGCGATTACAAAGTCCCCCATTGTGTTAGTATTATTACTAATTTTGCCTCGTATGATATCATTAAAAGATATAACTTGATTAACCGGTGTTCTAAATCTAATTACCGAAGGCCGACCTTCTTTTAAATATTTTTCAACTGTTTCTTTTGGCAAATCTCTACATTTGCCTCTATATACTGGTGCTTCACCAAGGGCCATTAAATGTTTCTTTTGAGCTTCAACTTCTTCTTTTGAACAAAAACAATGATAAGCATGGCCACTTTCAATTAATTTTTCTAATTTTTCTTTATATATTTCATTTCTTTCACTTTGTCTGATGGGACCCTCATTCCATTTTATACCCAACCAACCAAGACCTTTTAACAATTCTTCTTCCCATTCTTTCTTTGACCTTTCTTTATCGGTATCTTCTATTCTTAGTATAAGATCTCCTTTATTTTTTTGGGCAAAAAGAAAAGAAAAAAGAGCGGTTCTTATCGTGCCGATATGTAGTGGTCCTGTTGGTGATGGTGCAAATCTTGTTTTTATCATATTAAATAATCTAAAATTTCTTTTGATATTTTCTCACTAGCATTGAGAGGAAAAAACTCCTTCGCTGCTTTAGACATTTTATCTCTTTCAATTGTTTTTAACTTTTCTAAAAGAAAATGACCTGTAAAATTGGGCTCTTCTAAGACCAGGCAAGCACCATTTTCGGCGTAGGCATAAGCATTTTTTACTTGATGATTCTGAGCTGAATTGGCTAATGGTATTAATATTGATGGTTTACCGACAGCAGAGATCTCAGATATTGTTCCTCCACCTGCCCTACCAATTACAACTTGAGAAGAATTATATGCACAAGCCAATTCATTTTCATCTAAAAAGAATAATGGATGATAATATTCTAAAAGATCTTTATCTATCATCGCGGCACTTTCTTTTTTTGCTCTATTGATATCCTTAAGTCCTGTTTGGTGAATTACTTCAAAATCCTTTAACAGGTCTTCTAATGATTGAAATATTACATCATTTATTTTTTCACTTCCTTGGGAGCCACCAATAATAAAAATAACATCTTTTCCCCCCTTTAATTTTAATACATCTTCATTGTTCCAATTAATAATTTTTTTTCTTACTGGACCACCCGTTTGAATCATTTTTTTCTTAGGAAAGTATTCTGTAATTTCTGAACTAAAAGATGTAAATATCTTCTCAGCAAAATGACTACCAATTCTGTTAGCCACCCCTGGTGCGACATCTGATTCATGTATAAAAATTGGAATACGCAAAATAATTCCTGAAAAAATAACAGGAATTGAGCCATAGCCACCCTTACTTATAATCAAATCAGGCATTGTAAAAAACATTATAAAAAAGGAATGGAAAAAGCCCACGGGGATATTAAAAAATATATCAACAATATTTGAAATAATTGCTTTAAAAGAAAAATATCTTCTTATTTTCCCAGAAAGAATATAATTAGTTTTAATTTTGGCTTCAGGCAAAAAAACATTAGCAGTAAAATCCTTAGGACCAATGTATGACATTGAGATATCAGGATCTCTTTCTCTAATGCTTTGAGCAATCGCAATAATAGGAAAAACATGTCCTCCTGTTCCTCCTCCTGTAAATATTATCTTTAACATACCTATAATATATGCCTTTTTGATATATTTAGCAACACTCCACAAGCTATTAATTCTGCAATTAAATGACTCCCGCCATAGCTAATAAATGGCAATGGTATTCCTGTTAAGGGCACCATTCCGGTCATAGCACCAATATTAACAAATGTTTGTACGATTATCCAAGATCCAATACCAATGGTCATTAATTTAAGATATTGATTATCAACTTTTTTAGCCAAAACCACTACCCTAAAAAAGAAAAATAAAAATAAAATAATTAAAAGGGAGCAACCGATAAAACCAACCTCTTCTGCAAGAATTGTAAAAATTGAATCAGACATCCCTTGAGGAACAAAACCAAGCTTTTGCATTCCTAGTCCCAGTCCAGAACCTAATAGCCCACCGGAACCAATTGTGATTAGTGATTGATTAATATGATAACTCGAACCTAAAACATCAGCATTAGGATTCAAAAAAGAAAATATCCTTTGTGCCCGATATGGAGAAGAAGTTATTAAAGCGAAAAAACCGACAGCGGCAGTTACCATTATTAATAACGTTTGTTTAATTGGAGTTTTGGAACAGAAAAACATTGCTAAAGATGTTACAAAAATTACAAAAAGAGTTCCGGTATCTCTTTGTAGGATTAATACTGAACAAACTAAAACTAAAACAATAGAAAAGGCAAGAAACTTCTTTCTATTCTTTTGGTCATCTAAAATTGTTGCTAGATAAAAAATTACAGCAAGCTTTAGAAACTCAGACGGTTGCATACTAACAAATCCTAAGTCCAACCATCTAGTTGCCCCCGATTCTGACTTTGAAAAACCAGGAACAAAAACCAAAAACATTAATATAATAGAAAAAATAAAAAAATAAATACTAAACTTTTTAACTTTATTTAGCGGGACCTTAAAGGCAATAAAACCAAGGATTAAACCAGGAATTAATCCAAAAATAATTTGATGAAATAAATAATAAGTAGCATTTCCAGTTAATTTTAAAGACAACGGAATTGATGCCGTTGCCAAAGCTAAAAATCCCACCACCAAAAGCAATATAATTGTAACTAAAAGAAAAACATCAGTTTTTTGCTTTTTCATTTATGTACTTCTTAAATAAATCGCCTCTTTCTTTATAGTCCTTAAAAAGATTAAAACTTGGAGATGCTGGCGACATCAAACAAATTTTCCCTTTTGATGTATGTTTATATGCTAAATCAACTGCATCCTTCATATTGTCAACTTTATATATCCTAGACCTGATATTCCTAACTATTTTTTCTCCCGAGTCAGGAAAAGCGATAATAGTTTTTATATTACTTTTTTTAATTCTTTTAACTAGTTTGTCATATTTTATACCTCTATCTAATCCACCGAGAATAATTGTTTCAACATCGTCTCCCAATGAATCAAGAGCATAAACAACTGCTTCGGGTATAGTTGCAATAGAATCATCATAAAACCTGATCCCCTTAAACTCTCCAACGAACTCTAATCGATGAGGCAATCTCTTATATTTATTTAATGACTTTATTATATCTTTTTCTGGGACATTAAATAGCTTAGCCACATTCAAAACAGCAATTAAATTGTCTATATGAGTAATCTCTAAAAATTGCTGATTGTTTTTAAGAAATTGCGCAAAGTCATTGACATCAATTTTTATTTTTTTCGCTTTCGTTCTTGGCTCTATTTCAGGATTAAAAATTAAATAATCGGACTCGCTTTGATATTTGTATATATTTTTTTTAGCTGAAAAATATTCTTCAAAATTCTTATAATAATCAAGATGTTCTGGATATATATTTAAAAAAACTGCAATATGAGGACTTTTTTTGAGATTCATTAATTGATGAGAAGAAAGCTCATAGACAAAGATATCATCTTTTTTTGCTTTTGAAAGAAAACTTAGAGATGGTGTCTCAATGTTCCCTACTAAATATGATCCTTTTAATATTGAATGAATAAGAGAAGCAACAGTGCTCTTGCCTTTTGTGCCAGTAACTCCTATTATTTTCCCCGGACAATTATCAAAGAATAATTCTGTTTGACTAGTTAATTTATCTTTATATTTAAAAAATGGAATTCCTGGAGATTTAATAATCACATCAAAATCTTTTACATTTTTTAAATAATCTTTACCTAAAAAAATATCCATCCCCTCAATGGCTTTTTTTGTTTTACTATTAAGCTCTTCTTTTTGATCAGCAATAGCAAAAATCTTTTTAGGAAAAACTTCCTTAAGGTATTTCAAAGTATCTAATCCTTCTCTGCCAATTCCTAAAATCAACACCTTTTTATTTTTTAGTTCTTCAATCTTCATATTTACAATCTATCATAAAATATGCTATACTTCAATTATGAAAATAATCAAAAATTTCAAAAAACAATTTGATTATAAACCAACTATAAGAAATCGAGATAAATTAAAAAAATCAAAAGATTTCTTTGTTGCTGGAATGGGTGGCTCTCATCTGTCGGCAGATATAATTAGGGATATTTTCCCTGAGTTAAACATTCAAGTTCACTCTGATTATGGTTTGCCCCGTAAAATTAATAAAGAATCACTATTAATTTTAAGCTCTTTTTCTGGAAATACCGAAGAAGTATTAGACACATGTTATTGTGCCCTAAAAGCAAAAATACCTTTAATTATTGTTTCTTCGGGAGGTCAATTAATAGAAATTGCCAAGAATAATGTCCTTCCATATATTGAGTTACCAGACAGCTCTATCCCCCCCCGAATGGCATTAGGATATAGTATCAAAGCCCTTCTTAAAATAGTAAATAAAAAGATTGATTTTGAAATAAAAGATAATGAAAATCTTGGAAAAAAAATTGCTAAAAAAGTAAAGGGAACTATTCCTCTTATATATTCATCAAACAGAAATAAATCAATTGGATATATCTGGAAAATTAACTTTAATGAAAATTCTAAAAATCCAGCATTTAATAATGTCTTTCCAGAACTTAATCATAATGAGGTAGAAGGAATTAATGAGAAAGATTTTTCTTTTATTATCATTGAAGATGAATTAGACCATCCAAGAGTCAAATTGAGAATGGAAATTTTTAAGAAGAAATACAAAACAATTACATTAAAGGATAATCCAATCAATTTAATTATATTATCTTTGTGGACTTCGTATTATTTAGCTCTTGAAAATAAAGTTGACCCAATCAGCGTCAATAAAATAGAAGAGCTTAAGAAAGAACTTTCCCAATGGCAATCCTAGCCATTAAATAACAAATCGTTGATTCTGCCCCCTGATTAATATTTAATGAATTTTTTCCTAATCCATCGTAACATCCACCTGTTGAGTCATCATAAACTACTTGTCCTAAGTGGTTTTTTCCTAAAAACCATTCAAATGCAATAATTGCCTTTTTTCTATATTCTTCTTTTTTAGTTATTTCATAAGCATAAACAAGTAATTCAACCATTGAGGATGGGTCTTCTGGTTGCTGATCAAAAAGAGCTCTTCTTTTATTTTTCAAAAACCAACCATTTTGACCAATGGGAATATATTCATTTTTACTAAAAGTTTTACTTACTAAAAAATCTATACTCTTTTGAGCGACATCAAGGTATTTTTTTTCATTTAAATTAGAGTATGCAAATAACAATGCTTCTGGAATTCTACTACTTGAATAAGTTAAACAATCCTCAAACCAGTTCCATTTTTTATTTTTTCCTTTAATAAATAAATTAACTAAATCATCAGCAAATTTCTTCATTAATTCTTTTTCCTCCTTTAAGCCCATAATAGCAAATGCTTTTGCTCTTGGTGATTTTATATTTTTAATATATGGCAATGCCTTATCAAATATATCCTTCCCTTTTGATGTTTTTCCTAGCGCCCAAAAAACTCTTCCTTGAACATCTTCGGCAATTTCCCCATTTTCAACAATCCTATCTTTATTGACATAATTATAGAAACTTCCGTCTTTTCTTTGATTATTTCTAATAAAATTTAAATAAATATTTGCTAGGTCATCTTCTGCCTCATTTACTGCTACTATTAGTGCCCTAGCATTATCATCCATTGAATAGCCGTGACTTATATCAGGAACAGTGTTGTTAGCAAATTGAATTATCCCATAATCATCAGTTAATCTTTTTAAATGATCAAGTTTTAATTTAGGACATTTTAAACTAATATCTATATATTTCTTATAAATTCTAAGATGTTTTAAGGCAATATTATCCCATGTCATAAATCTTGACTCTACGTAAGCATTTGAGCCCATTTGTTTCATCTTTTGAGGATTACTAATTATTTCAATAATAGCCTTAGATATTTCTTTAGGATTTCTAAAACCAACTAAAATACCTTCATTCTCTTTAATAATGTTTTTAGCATAAGATGTGCTTGTACTAACTACTGGCTTACCGCATCCTAAAGCAAAAGACATTGTTCCGCTCGCTGATTGTTTAGGATCAAGAATTGGAGATAAATATAAATCTGTTGCATTCAAAAAATATTCAATATCTTTAGTATTCAAATATTTATTATAAAACCAAACATTTTTTTGCAGTCCTAATCGTCTAACCTCGCTTTTTAAAAAATTCCTATACTTTTCCCCCTCTTTTCTTTTAACCGTTGGATGAGTTTCGCCCAAAATAAGGTATTTAACGTTAGGAAAATATTTAACAACTTCGCTTAACGCTTGAATAAAATATTCTATTCCCTTTCCTGCACTAATCAAACCATAGGTTGATAAAACAATATTATTTTCTAATTTAAGTTCTTTTTTTTCTTTTTGACCATCTGATAATGGAACGCTAGGTATTCCGTGGGGAATATAAAATATTAAATTTTTAGGAATATTATAATCTTCTTCAAGTATTTTTTTAGACTCAAGATTCATCACTATAATTGCCTTAACTTTTTGAGAGATTTTTTGAATAATTTCTTTTCTTTTTTCTTCTGGTTGAGGTAACACCGTATGAAAAGTAATGACTACTGGTTTTTTAATTTCATTTAAAAAGTGGAGAATATACTCTCCATATTCTCCACCAAAAATACCAAACTCATGTTGAATATGTATTAACTTGGCATCATCATTATTGTTTAATTTCTGAGCTATTTTAATATAGTCATTAATTTTGTCTTCTTTAATTTCCCCAATAACTCTTTCATCATAATGATACTTTCTATCGCTCATAGCAACAATTCCCTTTCCCGTATTGAGTGAATCAAAAAGATCTCTCGTAAAAGTGGCTATTCCACATTCTCTGGGAACAAAAGTTGAAATAAATACTAGCATAGTTTTTTAAGAAGTTCTTTTAGCGACAACTCTGCGACACCTATTCTTTTGTCTGCTGCTCCATAGTAAATACATAATCTATCATCAAAAATTGCCGTTCCAGTAGCAAAAACAACATTAGGAACAGTACCCTCTTTTTCCCAATCTTCCGTAGGTGAAAATAATGGTTCTTTTAATCGTGATATTACTTTTAAGGGATTATCAAGATCAAGTAGTGCTACTGAAGTATGATATACTCTATTGCTGTCAACAGAGTGAAATATAATAAGCCAACCATCAGGAGTTTTGATTGGTGGACATCCCCCACCAACATGTCTACCATCTAAACATTCAATGACTATTGAATCATTCAATCCCTTAAAAAAATAATTTATCCAAAAATCATTATTAATTTCATCAAAATTATTAAATGAAATTATTTGTATGTCTGGAAGAACACGAATCATCATATAAAACTTGCCATTAATTTTTTCCGGAAATAAAAAAACATCTTTGGACCAAAATAAAATATCTTCTCCAACATTTTTAATATATAAATCTGCCCGATCTATATATCTCTGAGGACCATGAATGATTTTTTTAACTTCACTATATTTAATTGTCGGGCTAACAATTCCCTTCTTTTCTATATTAAACAAATCACTTCCTGTTGCGTATGCTGTTAGAGCATTTTTTCCGTCATAAGCAACATAAAAAATATAGAAAGTATCATCAACTTTAACAATTCTAGGATCCTCTACTCCATGACGCTCGTAATCAAAATCTCTTTTAATTATTGGCTCACTGTTTCTTTCAATAACTTCATTGTGCTTATTAAGTTTAGCATAACCAATAGAAGAATTTGTTGTTGAGCTAATTGCTCTATAAAACATATGGACAAAATCTCCTTCTTGATAACACCCTGGGTTAAAAACACCATTTATTTCAAATTCATTATCTGTTTTTTCTAAAATTAGTTTCTTTTTAATCATAATTTAAATTCTTTAGGTATAAAATTTTTATTATTCCAATGATCCATTACTTCTGAAGCCATCTTTTCCCAATTTTCATACTTAGGAAATATATTTTTTTCAAAATACTTAATCATATATGGTTTCTCTTCTTTTTTACTTCCAAGATAAAGGGCAACTAAGACCTCACGCCTAGTGCCAACACATTCAAATGGTTTTATTTTTTTCTCTCCGGTTAACTCTTTTAATATCGGTAACAACTTTTTATTCTCAAATAAATCTTCTTTGAAGATAGACAATAATTCCTTTTTTGTCAAAAACGGATAAAGTATTAAGTAAGTAAAAAGGCATTTTGGACAATTATTACACCACTTCCCTGTTTTCTTTTTTGTTCCAGAATTTGTCTTGTTTGCCTCATTACAACTTAAAAATATATGATGATAATCCTTCATATGAGAAAAAATTAGTCCAATCTGTAATTCATAAAGCATTCTTAAGGCACTAAAATATTCTACATTTTCCATTAAATATTTAGAACAATAATCTCTGAAGTTCTTTTCAAATTCATATGTTTTTGAATACTGGTGATTTATTTTTCTTCCTTGCCAAATAACATTTTCTTCATTAGCACTATCTTCATTAGAGAAAACAATATATTTTTTATTAAATAAATAAGAAACTAAAATAGACAAAAATGATAAATATGCAACAAAAGGAGTATGTCCATTATAAAATCCCTT
>ERZ795049.1160-NODE-1160-length-35865-cov-5.224853_pt1 | contig 35865 bp, 31 predicted proteins | sample MGYA00375133_ERZ795049 | MGnify/ENA primary metagenome ERZ795049 (study PRJEB30178, sample SAMN05720147) | activated sludge metagenome | isolation source: anaerobic digester from wastewater treatment plant | place: Japan | collected 2015-04-20 ... | reverse complement strand
CTCTGCCTCTAAAGATTGAGCACTTAATTTCTCGGCTTTTTCAAGTTGCTCATTTTGCAATGCGAGTGTGTAGGCACAATTATTCATTACCACATGATTTGATGGGTTTAATTTTAGAGCAAGGTCGCACTGCTCTAAAGCTTTTGGGTAATCTTTTTTATATATCAGATACAAATCGACTAACATCGCATGTGCCGCTGCATTCATTTCAGCATAATTAGGCTCGTTATAATCGGTAAATTTAATCATTTCAAGTAACTGAACCAGAGCATCCTCTTTCTGGTCATTCATCAAAGCAAGCATGCCTGAATAAAACAATAGCACAGGATGGTTGGGTACGGCTTCTATCGCCTCTTTCGCTATTTGATAGGCTTTTTCATTTTCATTTTTTTCTGTATAATATTGTAGTAAATATACCCAACATTCGAGACACGAAGGATGGAGTAAAGCTGCTGTATAGAAATGCTCTATCGCCTCAGGGACTAATTTTTGTTGAAGTAAAAATTCAGCATATGCAGTATGAGCTACATACTCCATGGGGTGCGACTGCAATAAAGAAGTATATAAATTATGCATTTTTTCTATTCCATCCATTCTTTTGCTGTAATAGCTGGTTAGTATTTCTAAATAATGCAATTTATCTTGAAACGAAATATCTTTCGCTCCAAAAAGTTTATATAAGTACTCTTCTGAAGTGCTAAAATCCTTTATCGCTTCGTAATATCGAGCCCAAGAGATGTATACATAGCCACTTTCTGGTTGAATATCAGTAGCCTTTTGAAAATATTTTTTTGCATTACCATATTTTTTTCTTTCGTATTCTATATCCCCTTTCAGTATCCATAAAGTATGATCATTGGGCGTTTTTTTAAGCATTGCATCAATTTCTTTGTGTGCTTGCTTTATATTTTTCAACAATACGTATTGTACCGCTTTATCGTACGTTATTGCTTTGTTTAACCCTATACGTTTTTCCAACAAATCAAGTTTTTGTATTGATTTTTTGTGTTGTCCATTTTGTGTATACAATTGAGATAACTCATATAAAACCTCATCTTTATCTGGGAATAACCGCTGAATACGCTCTAACACTTCTATGGCTTTAGAAAAATCGCCATTGCTACGGTAGAGCAACGCAAGTTTTTCTTGATAGAAATAGTTTTGAGGAGCTAACTCTGCTGCGTTTTTGATATACCCAAACCCCATATCATCGGCTTTTTGTTGCAAAAACAAATTGCCTAATTCAAAAGAAACAATCGCACTAGTAGGATTGATATCATAACTTTTGAGAAACAAATCAATACTTTCGGCAGTATTTCCCAAATGCTTTTGTCGCAAAGCTTCTGCAAAATAATAATCGAAATCGGGCTGTTGAGCTGACCTATCAACCACTTGTGTGGATAGTTTTTCCTGATTGTTGGTAGCTATTGCTACAGGCACAACAAGCGTAATGAATATAAGAGTTAGTGAAAAAAATCTCATTCGTATCATCTATTTTTTACCAGTATGACCAAAACCGCCAGTACCACGTTGTGTTTCATCAAGCTGTTCTACTTGTTGCCAACGAACAGTTGCGTGCTCTGCCACTACCATTTGGCATATACGCTCGCCATCATTTACAACAAACGGTTCGTCCGAAATATTAACCAAAATAACACCGATTTCACCGCGATAATCGGCATCAATCGTGCCAGGAGTATTGAGCACTGTAATGCCTTTTTTGAGAGCAAGTCCGCTTCGTGGTCGAATTTGAGCTTCGTACCCCTTGGGTAGCTCTATATACAAACCCGTAGGAATTAATTTACGTTGCAAAGGTAGCAAAGTAATGGGCTCAGAAAGGTTAGCACGTATATCCATTCCAGCAGATAAGGGCGTAGCATACTCGGGTAAATCGTGTTTTGACTTGTTTACAATGTTAATCTGTATCATTTCTTTATATATTCAAAATAGTTACGTAATACTTATGCTAATACAAAATCTAGCTGTTTCTTTTCTAAATTGGCTTTGGCTACCAGCACAGCCACTTCATCGCCTAGCTGGTAACGCTTGTGTAAGCGTGTGCCTATAAGGCAATAATTTTTTTCGTCATATGTGTAATAATCATCGTCTAAATCGCGAATAGGAATCATACCCTCACACTTATTAGAGATAATTTCCACATAAATGCCCCATTCGGTAATACCTGAAATAACCCCATCAAATACCTGCCCTACCTTATCTTTCATAAACTCTACTTGCTTGTACTTGATAGAAGCCCTTTCTGCCGAAGCAGCAAGTTGTTCGCGATCTGAACAATGTTCGCAATACTCTTCGTATTTATCAGCAGGAGCTGATTTTCCACCTTCCAAATAGTCTGTTAGCAAACGGTGCACCATCATATCGGGATAACGACGGATGGGCGAGGTGAAATGAGAATAATGGTCAAAAGCTAAACCGTAATGACCTATGTTTTTAGTCGAATAAATCGCTTTTGCCATAGAACGCACAGCCAATGTTTCGATTAAATTTTGCTCTTTTTTTCCTGTTACTTCATCTAATAAGTGATTGAGCGAATTGGCAATGTCTTTTTTCTTACCCGTTGTTTTGAGTTTATAACCAAAACGCTTGATGAAAAGGGAGAAATTTGCCAGCTTTTCTTGATTTGGCTCGTCGTGAATACGATACACAAATGTTTTAGCTTTTTTTCCTTTGGGTACATTTCCGATATGCTCGGCTACCGTTTTGTTGGCAAGCAACATAAATTCTTCTATCAATTTATTGGCATCTTTTTGCTCTTTAAAATACACACTTAATGGTTTTCCTTTTTCATCTATTTCGAACCTCACCTCGTATCTATCAAAAGCAATAGCACCAAGATCAAAACGTTTTTGTCGAAGTTTTTTAGCAAGCGTATCCAAAGCCAACAATTCTGACACAAACTCCCCTTGTTTCTTTTCTATTATTTCTTGAGCCTCTTCGTATGTAAAACGTTTGTCGGAACAAATAACCGTTTTTGCAATCTTGTATCGCACAATATCTGCACTATCATTCAACTCAAATATCACCGAATAACACAGCCTGTCTTCGTTGGCACGTAACGAACATACTTCGTTCGACAGTTTTTCGGGCAACATAGGTATGGTTCTATCTACTAAATAGACAGAAGCAGCTCGAGCAAACCCCTCCTTGTCAATAGGCGTATGTGGTTTAACATAATGAGTTACGTCGGCAATGTGTACGCCCACTTCTATATTTCCATTGTCTAAAATGCGATGCGAAAGAGCGTCGTCAAAATCTTTGGCATCGCGCGGGTCGATGGTAAAGGTGGTAATAGAACGCATATCAATGCGTTTGGCTACTTCTTCGGGCGTAATGCCTACGTCAATATTTTTTGCCATACGCTCTAATTCTTCTGGGTAAGAATAGGGTAACCCAAATTCCGCTAATATGGCGTGCATTTCGGTATTATTCTCACCTACTTCACCAAGCACATCGCTAATTTCACCAAACGGACTTTTGGCATTAGGCGTCCAATCGGTCATTTTCACCAATACTTTTTGACCATCTTTAGCCCCATTGAGCTTGTCCATTGGTATATAAATATCCGCATTTAATATCCGATTGTCAATAATCACAAAGGCAACATTATTTTTGATAGACAACACGCCAACAAAAGTTTCTCTAGACCGTTTAATTATTTCAACAACTTCGCCTTCTGGTTGACGGTTTTTACGAGCGGCATAAAGCAATACTTTGACCGTATCATTTTTCATTGCACGGTTTACATTTCTATCAGCAATAAATATTTTTTCTCCGCCGTCTTCTGGAATTAAATGTGTTTTTCCGTTACTATTTTTATCAATTATTCCTATTACAAACTTACTTTTAGCACTAAAACGGAACTTCCCCTTATCCATCTCTTCTATCGAACCAAGAGCAGCTAATTCGTTAAGCACTTGTTGCACATTCCGTTTGTCCGTTTGGGATTTAACATTGATAGCAGAAGCTAACTGTTTGTAATTAAATAACTTATATGGAGACTCTTTAAAAACCTCCATCATATTTATTGCTATGTCTTTTTTCTTCATACGTATTGTTATTATCGTTTGCCTTTATCAAGCAAAACCTTTTTCTTTTTTTATCAGTTCGTAAGCATTTTTTACGGCTTTAAACTTTTCGGTTGCAATTTCTTTAAACTCATCGCACAAAGCACTTACCTTATCGGGATGATACTTCATAGCCATGCGACGATAGGCTTTTTTTATTTCTTCGTCCGAAGCATTTTTATCTATTTCTAAGATTTGATACGCTAAATCAAGCTCTTTTCGTGTGTCTTTTACTTGTCCATGGAAATGTTGATGCTGAGAGTATATCGCTTGAATAGATTGAAAATCGCCCATTGAAATACCCATTAGTGTAGCCATTGTTTGTAAAAGGCGTAATTCGGACGATTCAATTGTATCAGCAGAAGATATTTTAAATAAAATTTGAAGCAATTGCAATTTGGATGAATAATTTAACCCTTGATTTATTTGCAAACAAATTGATTTATAATCATAATCTTGTTCTAAAATATTTTTCAACATTTGCAGAGCTTCTAGTGCTTCTTCTTCACCAAAATTTGCTCTTAAAAAAGCTTTTGTTTCTTGTAATTCTGATTTCGTTACCTTTCCGTCAGCCTTCAATACAGTGGCTATCAAAATAAGAAGAGATACTTTAAAATCATTTTGAGAGGTGTTTTTTTTCTTTTTTTCACCATAATTAGAACTAATAGCCGAGCCAAGAAATACACCAATAATGGCACCGATAGGTCCACCAACCGTAAACCCCAATGCTCCACCTAAAAAACTACCCAAAAATCCCATTTATCGCGATATTTTTGTTAATTTACAAAGGTATTGATTTTTTGTCAACTTATGATTTAAAATTAATTAAAAACATGGAAGTTTTATGTTTATCCGCAAAAAGAGAAATACTATTCAGTTAAATTTTACATATAAAAAAGCAGGAAAGGAGAAGATTTGAAAAAATTGCTAAAAAATACGAAAGCATGCGATATTTTTGTAACTTTGTGGGTTAAATAATTCTTAATATGGTATTGAATTACATTTGGATAGGATTTTTTCTAATTGCATTTGTAGTGGCATTGTTCAAATTACTAGTGTTCGGAGATATGACAATCTTTCCAAACATTATGAATTCGACGTTTGAATATGCCAAAATGGGTTTTGAATTATCACTTGGACTAACCGGAGTAATGACCCTTTGGTTGGGAGTGATGAAAATAGGCGAAAACGGTGGTGCTATCAAGCTATTATCCAAAGGCATTAGTCCGCTATTTAACAAGCTATTTCCAGAAATTCCGAAAAATCACCCTGTGCATGGCTCTATGGTAATGAATATTGCAGCCAACATGTTGGGGCTAGACAATGCCGCTACCCCACTTGGTTTAAAAGCAATGAACGAATTGCAAGAGTTAAATAAGACGAAGGATACCGCATCCAATCCGATGATTATGTTTTTGGTTTTGAACACATCTGGATTAACGATTATTCCCATTTCTATTATGGTATACCGAGCACAAATGGGAGCAGCAGATCCGTCGGATATTTTTATACCCATACTTCTCTCTACTTTTGTGAGCACATTGGCGGGTATTATAGCCGTATCCATTGCTCAAAAAATAAACCTATTTACCAAAACAATTTTACTTTATTTAGGAAGTATCACACTTTTGCTAACAGGAGTGATTTGGGGTTTTTCTGTATTAAGTTCTGAAAAACTAAACATGGTATCTTCTGTAGCCGCAAACATTATTTTATTTAGCATAATTATTGGATTTATTTTATTGGCAATACGCAAAAAAATAAATGTGTACGATTCCTTTATTGAAGGAGCTAAAGATGGGTTTTCAATTGCCGTTAAAATTATTCCGTTTTTAGTAGCTATCTTGGTAGGTATAGGCGTGTTTAGGGCTTCAGGAGCTATGGACAGTTTAATGTCGGGCATTGCTTGGCTGTTTACATCAATCGGATTAAATGCAAATTTTGTAGAAGCTTTACCTGTTGCCTTTATGAAACCCTTGAGTGGAGCAGGAGCTCGTGGGCTAATGATAGATGCAATGAACCAGCATGGTGTAGATTCATTCGTTGGTCGTTTGGCATGTACTTTTCAAGGGGCAACGGATACTACGTTTTATATAATTGCAGTGTATTTTGGGTCAGTAGGTATACGAAAAGTTCGTCATGCTGTAACATGCGGATTAATTGCTGATTTAGCTGGATTAATTGCTGCTATTTTTATTGCATATTTATTCTTTCATACCTAATTATCACTATGGCAGTACATTTTATATTTGATGATACTAAAACGCTTCGTTTAAAAAAAAGAATGATAGCTGAATGGATAAAGAATGTAGCCTCTGGATATGGAAAATCTATTGGTGAAATCAGCTATATTTTTTGTTCAGACAACAAAATTCTTGCTATCAATAACGAATACCTACAACATGATTACTATACAGATATCATAACCTTTGATTACACTGAAGAACAAAAAATAGCAGGAGATATATTTATCAGTGTAGATACAGTAAGCAGCAATGCACACATTTACACCAACACATTTAGCGATGAAATGGCACGCATTTTAATACATGGCATTTTGCATTTGTGTGGCATAAAAGATAAGACACAACAAGAAGAACAAAACATGCGAAAGGCTGAAGATAAAGCCTTAGCCTTATTGAAAGAAAAGATACTACGATGAAATTTACGTATGATATAATAGTGATTGGTGCTGGTCATGCAGGATGTGAAGCTGCATGTGCGGCTGCAAACCTTGGTTCGCAGACCTTGCTCATAACAATGGATATGAACAAAATTGCACAAATGAGTTGCAATCCCGCCATCGGAGGAATAGCTAAAGGACAGATAGCGAGGGAAATAGATGCACTTGGAGGCTTTACAGGCATTGTTACAGACAAAACATCCATCCAATTTAGGATGCTTAATCGCTCCAAAGGACCTGCTATGTGGAGTCCTCGTTCGCAATGCGACAGAGCTAAATTTATAGAAACATGGCGATCGGTTATCGAGAATACTGCCAATTTGTATGTATGGCAAGATTCTGCGGTGTCGTTAGTAATAGAAAATGGTGCAATAGCTGGAGTAAAAACAGCTATGGGAGTTACTTTTTCGTGCAAAGCTGTTGTTCTAACAAATGGTACATTTTTAAATGGGCTTTTACATATTGGCAAAGTACAACTAAACGGAGGAAGAGTTTCAGAACCAGCAAGTTATGGCATTACAGAACAATTGGTAGCAATGGGTTTTTCACAAGGAAGGATGAAAACGGGTACACCAGTACGGATAGACGCACGAAGCGTTGATTTTAGCCAAACAACTATTCAGCCTGGCGAAACAGATTACCACAAATTTTCCTATCTAGATACGCCTGCACATAGCTTAAAACAATTGCCTTGCTACACTCTTTATACCAACGAAAAAGTACACCAAGTATTAGAGAAAGGACTAAAAGATTCCCCTCTATATAATGGACAAATACAAAGTATAGGTCCGCGTTATTGCCCTAGTATTGAAACTAAAATTGTAACCTTTTCTGACAAAACAGAACACCAACTCTTTTTAGAACCTGAAGGTGAAAGTACTACGGAATATTATTTGAATGGATTTTCATCATCCTTGCCTATCGACATTCAATTAAATGCTCTCAAAGAAATACCAGCTTTTCGCAATGTACATATTTTCAGACCTGGATATGCAATAGAATACGATTTTTTCGACCCTACCCAATTAAGACATACCTTAGAAACAAAACTGGTAAAAAACCTGTTTTTTGCGGGTCAAATAAATGGCACAACAGGGTACGAAGAAGCTGCTGGACAGGGGTTAATTGCAGGGATTAATGCACATATGAATTGTGTTGGTGGAGAAAAGTTTATCTTACATAGAGACGAAGCATATATTGGTGTTTTAATAGATGATTTGGTAACCAAAGGAGTTGACGAACCTTATCGCATGTTTACATCGCGTGCTGAATACCGTATCTTGCTACGACAAGACGATGCAGACAATCGTTTAACTGAAAAATCATATACCATAGGTTTAGCCACAAAAGAACGATTTGAATTGTTTAAACAAAAACAAACCTGGTGTAACGAAATAACAGAATTTATTAAAAACTACTCTGTTAAAAGCAGCGAAATTGATTCACTGCTACTCTCAGTTGGCTCCACCCCATTAAAACAAACAACAAAACTAATGGATATTCTTTTGCGACCAGGTATTAGCCTACAAGCATTAATTGAAGCATTACCAAGCCTACAAGAACAAGCAGAAAAAATAACAAATAGAAAACAAGAAATTATTGAGCAAATAGAAATATCTGCCAAATACGAAGGATACATTGCAAGAGAGCGTTTAATTGCTGATAAGCTACAACGATTAGAAAACATAAAGATTAGAGACAAATTCAACTACGACGACATCAGCTCTTTATCGACAGAAGCAAAACAAAAACTAAAAAAAATCAACCCAGAAACGATAGCCCAAGCTAGCAGAATACCAGGAATATCTCCTAGCGATATCAATATTTTATTAGTGTTATTAGGACGATAAATTTGTTTCACGTGAAACAAATTTACCTTAAAAGAACACAATGTTCCACGTGAAACATACAAAAAAAAACAAAAGCATATGACCGAAGAACAAGTAAAAAAAGCAATTAGAGACATTCCAGATTTTCCAAGTAAGGGAATATTATTTAAAGACCTAACTACAGCATTTAAAGAACCATCCTGCATGAAATGGTTTGAAAATGAGCTATACAAAAGATACAAAGATAAAGGAATCACCAAAATCGTTGGTATAGAATCTCGTGGCTTCGTAGTGGCTCCGATATTAGGAAATAGGCTCAATATCGGCTTTGTTCCTATGCGTAAAAAAGGCAAACTACCAGCAGAAACAGTAGAAATAAGCTACTCTAAAGAATACGGCATCGACACCATAGAACTCCATAAAGATTCTCTTACTACAGACGATATTATCTTGATTCACGATGACTTGCTAGCTACTGGTGGCACAATGATTGCCGCATGCAAATTAGCTAAGAAATTTAATGTAAAAAAAATATACGTCAATTTTTTAGTTGAATTGGATTTTCTTGACGGTCGTAAGGGATTTGACGAAGACATAGAAATAGATTCTCTGCTCCATTTCTAACTATGCACGAAAATCTCAAACATATTGTTGATACACTTCCGGAACTTTCGGGAGTGTATCAATACTTGAATCAAAAAGAAGAAATAATATACGTAGGTAAGGCAAAAAACTTGCGAAAACGTGTCTCTTCGTATTTTTCCAAATCGCTTACCTCAAAAAAAACAGCCGTTCTTCTAAAAAATATATCCAATATAGTTTACACGGTTGTTGACAGTGAAGAAGAAGCCTTATTGCTCGAAAACAATTTAATCAAACAACACCAACCACGCTACAACATCTTGCTAAAAGATGATAAGTCTTTCCCTTACATTTGTATCAAAAACGAACCATTTCCACGTATTTTCAAAACACGCAATGTGATAAAAGACGGCTCTGAATACTATGGACCGTTTACCCACATGAATACCTTGAAAACGCTGTTAGATATTTGCAAATACCAATACACTATTCGTACATGCCATTTACACCTAACCAAAGAATCAATACTCACTCATAAGTTTAAAGTCTGTTTAGAGTACCATATAAAAAATTGCAAAGGTCCCTGTGTTAACAAACAGACAGAAAATGACTACCTGCAACAAGTTAATGAGGTACGCTCAATAATAAAAGGCAACATAAAAGAAGTATGCTCCTCCATACTGAAAGAAATTAACGTACTAGCAAATGAATTACGGTTTGAAGAAGCACACATACTGAAACAAAAGTTACAAATTCTTGAAAACTACCAATCAAAATGGACAGTGGTAAATCCAAGCATTACACACGTTGATGTATTTAGCATACAAGAAAATGCCGATGAAAGCTTTGTAAATTATATGAACGTTGTAAACGGTTGTATTGTACAAGCATACACAGTAACATACAAAAAGCAACTTGATGAAACAAAAGAAACAATTTTAGGACTGGCAATTATCGAAATGCGAGAACGATTTAATAGCAAAACAAACGAAATTATTGTCCCATTTGTGCCAGATGGAAAAATAAAAAATGCTGAATTCACCGTACCTTTACGTGGCGATAAAAAGAAACTGCTCGAATTGTCGATAAAAAATGCACTTCAATATAAAGTTGACAGACTAAAACAAGCAGAAAAGCTAAACCCAGAACAACGAACAACAAGAATAGTAAAACAACTACAACAAGACCTACATCTTAACTCTCTCCCATTGCATATCGAATGCTTTGACAATTCAAATACACAAGGAACCAATCCCGTATCAGCATGTGTTGTATTTAAATCAGCCAAACCATCGAAAAAAGATTACCGACACTACCATATAAAAACAGTGGAAGGACCTGACGACTTTAAGAGCATGCAAGAAGTGGTTTACAGGCGATATTCGCGATTATTGGAAGAAAACCAGCCGTTACCCCAATTAATAATAGTGGATGGCGGAAAAGGGCAGCTAAGCAGCGTATATGAGATATTGAAAAAACTTGACTTGGATACAAAAATTGCTGTAATTGGAATTGCCAAAAGACTTGAAGAAATATTTTTCCCCAACGACCCCATTCCGCTCTATTTGGACAAGAAATCCGAAACATTAAAAGTCATACAACATTTGCGTGACGAAGCCCATCGTTTTGGAATCACCTTTCATAGAAAAATACGCAGTAAGAAACAAACAGTTTCGAGCTTAGACAGCATAGAGGGAATTGGCGAGCAAACAAAAATGATATTGCTAAAAACATTCAAAAGTGTAAAACGAATAAAAGAAACGCCAATTGAAGAGCTAGAAAAAATTGTAGGTAAAGCGAAAGCTAAAAAAATAGCCGACTTTTATAAAAACAGTATAAATTAGGCTATTTTATCCTTTTTCACGATTGCAAAAAATGGCTATATTATCCTGATTACAAGACAGATAAGCTTATTTTAACTTCTCTAGAATTAACTATTTAGTTTAAATCGCTACCTTGTACAGAAAAACGGCATTCATTTGCTGTTATTTTGACACCATAATTTTAACAAAATGTTCTTTCCCTATTTTCAGAATATAAAATCCTGGCGATAACACATAGGATGATGATTGATTAGGCAAAACGATGTCTTGTAAGATGGTTTTGCCAATTTTAGAAAAAATAGCAAAATCAAGCTTAGCTTCGTTTTCCAAGTTTGTAAAATAAATTACCCCATCTTGTACAAACAAATCATAATTTGCATAATTTGTTTCCAAAACAGAATTTACAAAAGGTAGCGTAAAGGACACCGTATTCGAATTGGCTGAAATATCTCCTTCCTTATTTGCTCTTACGCGATAGAAATATTCAGTATCGTATTCCAAATCATACAAATCGTAAAACAATACATCTCCTACATCGAAATTCTCTTTTACAAAAATAGGTTCGGGTTGCAATTGTTCAATACGTATATTGTCTAAAAAGAAACGGTTGTTTGATGCAATTTTTGCTGTTAATGTAATCTTCGATTCTTTTGTGCCGTTGCTAAAATTAAATTCAAATGGCTGAAAATCACTGGTTAATGTAACTTCTTGCACTTGTACATTGTTGTGCAAAATAAGGATAGTAGTTTTTTCGGAAGCACCTACCCATAATTTTGCATCGAATTTAACCGTGTAATTACCGTTATTGTGGGATAAATCCAGCACGGGTGTAGTTATATATCCTTTTGCAGAAGCAGTACCTAATTTGGCGGTTTTATTGGCATGATAGATTTTATCGCCAGCCCACTCCTTTGTACGCATAAAATAATCGAGGCTATCAGACACATCGGAACTATGAGCACCTTGCGAATTGCTTGCAAAACTTGTTTTATAAAAACCCTCAAAATCCTCAGAAATCACAGTGGTATTTTTTGGCAAGCCATTTTTATACACATCAACAAAATAATTGGTAGCCTTGTACACCCCCGTCCATGATAAGGTAGCCGCATTGTTTTCAACATTTGATATGGGCTGTGCTTCTGGTTTGGCTACTGCCCTATTTAAGGATGTACCTGATAAAACAACAGAGACAGGTGTGGCTCCTCCTCCAGAAATACTAAGAATAGCGGTAGCCTCTTTAACCTCGGTAGGCGAAAATTTAATCTTAATAGGATATGCATTTGGTTGTTCTGCATTTGTTTTAGAAACAGTAGTTTCAGCCAAAGAAAAATAACTATTCGCATCATCTGTGATGGAAAGAGATAAGCCTTCTGATAAATTCAAACCTCTTATATAGACCGTTTCCTCTATCTCATCATCTTCAAAAATAGCAGGAAATTGTATCGTATCGTCCTGCCACGGAGAAACTATGGTGGGTTCTGTTATTACACTAGAAGTGTAGAATACATCTTGTTGTTTATTTCCCCAAATATAATCTACTAGTTGAGGGTAATCGATAAATGGATTTCTATTCTGTTGAACAAGATATACTTGTTCGTTCCTATCTATTTCAAGCTGCGAAACTGGGTCATTAGTATGCCACTCTAACAACAAATCGATAGCCCAAGTCTTGAAAACAGGATAGGTATTATTGTCTAACATAGGAGAATCCCATATGCCAAACAACTGCTCATAGGCTGTTACAACATAAAAATAAGCCCGAGCAAAATCGCCTTTGTATTCGTCTGCAGGCTCAAAAACGGTTCCTGAATATCCCGATATTACAGAGGGTCCAACTTTACTTACCCCATTAGAAAATGAAGGATTAGTAGAGACTTTCCCTAATGGATTATTGCTTTTGGCTATATTAGCACTCCTATCGCTAGGATAGAGGTGGTGCAAATCTGAATACACTGGATAAAAAGTGGCTCCACCCCACCAGCTTTTTGGAAAAGCATGTTCCCTATCCATTTGTGATGATTGGGAAAAAACATATTCGGTAGATGAATAACGGTCTAACACACGATTGTTATCCAATGCATCTGTTTGCTGAAAATAATTCCAAAGCTCATCATATAACAAAAATTGATGCTTACTCGCCCTTCGTTGCAATGCAGTTTTTAAATGTTCTCTACTTAATCCTTCAGCTGATAAATAATAAGCACTATATGATTCAGCATAAAAAGAAAAGATACTAATCAAAAGAAATAAGAAGCAAAAAAATAATTTTCTCATAATGGTGTGTACTTTAAAAAAATATTATTTCACAAAGAAGGTAGTTTCACTTAACATTCCGTTTTCTTTTACGTGCATAATATAAATACCTTTATGCAAATCTTTAATAAAAAACTGATATGGAGGAGAAAACACGCCTCTACGAATTATTTTTCCTGACACATCTTGAATAACAAACCTAATATTTGCATCCGACTTAATATCACAGAAAAAAAAATTAGTGTCGCTTGCTGGATAAATACTGAATAAATTTTCTGTTGTTGTTTTTATTGACGTTGACTGACGCCATTTTTCAGCTTGTTTATTTCCCCAAATATATTCGACCAATTCAGGGTGATCAATAAAAGGATTACGGTTATTTTGTACGTGTGTATAAACGGCATTATTTCTATCTATTTCTTTTGCAGATACAGGATCTTGTCTATGCCACGCAAGTAGCATATTGATATACCATGACTGAAAAACAGAACTCGTATTTGATGCTAATATAAAGCGTGCATTATTCGGTTTTGTTCCCGTCGAAGTGGTATACCATTGCGGTATAAGATGTTGATAACGAGTAGCTATATAAAAATAAGTACGTGCGATATCACCCTTGTATTCATCTGCTATTTCAAAAGCCTGACCATCGTATCCTACAACAGAAGAATAGCCTAATTTAGAACCGTTTGAAGTAGGATTGTCGTCATTATTTTTTGGAATTATTGTTCCAACATTCGCATATACATTATCATTTCGAAGGACGCTATTTACCCTCCCACTCGCAGGATAAATATGAAACACATCGGTATATACAGTATCAGATAATGCTGTTCCTCCGCCCCAGAAACTTTTAGGAAAAGAATGTTCTCTGCTATAACAAAAACACTCCGTATACCCCATTCCCGTAGAACCACATTGATAGCCCTCTACATAATCAGGATGGACGCCATAATTAAATGGGCACGAAGTATATATGCACCAAACGGTTCCATTTTGCCTCAAATCTGTTTTTTCATAGGCTTGCCAAATACCTGGTGTATAGCTTACCCTAGTATGCCCGCGTATTATTTTGTGTAATGCTGTTTTTAGTTCATATTGTTGTTTTCCCTCTGCTTCTTGGTAATACACATCACTATCAAACTCTGATGCATGTACATAAAAGAAAACACAAAAAAAAGTTATGTATGTAATAAAAAACTTCATTGCATGTGCCAAAAAATTAATTGCTATTTACAAGAACTTTATACGAATACGACACACCCTCTACATATATCTGTAACACATACATACCCGACTGTAAAACACGAACATCAATACTCCAGTTAGAATCAAACACTCCGCTAGCAAGCACTTTTTTATCTACAGAATACAATACGTATTGCACATTTTTAGTAGTGTCAACGTGTACATAGAGTATATCAGAAACAGGATTAGGATACACAAAATACTGAAAATTTGGATCTTCGTCTAAGAAGATAGGATTCCATGATAATGACTTTTTTGTTCCCCAAATATACTCAGCTAATTCAGGATAATCGATAAACGGATTGCGGTTATCTTGGTGTGCATATATCGCATTATTACGAGTTACCTCTTTAGGCGAAACGGGGTCTTGTCGATGCCATTTCATAAATAAATTAACTGCGTAATTAGTTAAGCCTAAATTAACACTACCAAAAACACTATTTCCCCAATTCTCGCAAGCTCCAGCATAGCGTGTAGCCATATAAAAATAGGTACGAGCAAAATCACCCTTATATTCATCTACGGGCTCAAACACTGTACCTGAATATCCTGAAAAAGTTGAAGAGCCAGCCCTGCCTTTTCCATTACTAAACGTAGTGCCTCCTGTGCACTCTCCAAAAGGATAATTACCGCGTTGATTATTTACCTTGCCATCTGTTGGGTAAACATGAAAGGCATCGGATACCATTGGCGATTTTTTGTTAAACCAACTTTGTGGAACACTGTGTTCGCGATTGTAACAATCACATACTTTGGTGTAATTTCCACACGTTTTATTGTGGTGTGTCCAGCTGCAATATGAATACATATCCCACACTTTGTTGTCGGCAGTATTATCGCTTGTTTCGTACACATCATACAATCCATCATACGATACAATAGTATGATTATCAATAATACCTTGTAAGGCTGTACGCAATTGCGTTCCACTTTTATTATATGCAGGTTGGTAATAATTGATAGGCGGTTGGGAAAATATACTTACTACATACAGTAAGAATGCTCCTACAAATAGATGTTTCATAACATTTAAAATTACAACTTGTTTAGATGCATCATATCACCATTTTATCAGAAAATGATTCCTTTTTACATATTTACAGCACGTATCAAACCTGTTACGCGTGTACTGATTACTCACAAATGTACTTGTTTAAATTTGTAAAAACAAAAAATATCAACGAATTAACTTATTAATATTTGATTAAGTATCGTATAAATTGTAATTTTGTGAAGAAAATTATATACAATGAGGGCTGTTATACAACGTGTTTTAAAGGCATCTGTTACCATCAATAAAGAGGTACATTCTGAAATATCTCAGGGTTTGTTGCTATTTGTTGGTATAGAAGATTTGGATACAGAGCAAGATATTGATTGGTTAGTGGCTAAGATTGTAAACCTACGTATATTTTCTGACGACAAGGGATTGATGAATAAATCTGTGCTAGACTATGGTGGAGACATATTGGTGGTAAGCCAGTTTACGCTATTTGCTCAAACAAAAAAAGGAAATAGACCATCGTTTATTAGAGCCTCTAAACCTGATATCGCTATACCGATGTATCAACTTTTTTGCCAGAAATTGAGTAATTGTTTGGGTAAGGAAGTAAAAGAAGGTATATTTGGAGCAGATATGCAGGTGTCGTTGGTTAACGATGGACCTGTAACGATTTGGATAGATACAGCACATAAAGAATAATAAGTAACTTAATAAACATAGTATATGAAAGATTTTAAAACCCTGTTTTCGCAATACAATTGCAAACTCGCCGACGATACTGTTGCTACTAAAACATCCAAAATAATAGCTGATAATTTTGATACAAACAATACGAGTGAGGTGTATAAACAGTTGTTTTCGTTTATTGACTTAACTTCGCTCAATAGCACAGACTACGAAGAGCAAATACAAAAATTTACAGAAAAAGTGAATACTTTTCCCTCTGATTTTCCTGAAATGCCGAATGTTGCTGCTATTTGTGTATATCCATCGTATGCCGAAACGGTAAAAAATACCTTGATTGAAGATGTAGAAATAGCGGCTGTAGCGGCTGGTTTTCCTTCGTCACAAACTTTTTTAGAAATAAAAGTAGCTGAAACAGCCTTGGCTGTGCATGCAGGTGCTTCTGAAATTGATATTGTAATCTCTATAGGTAAGTTTTTAAACAAACAATACGATGAGGTATTTGAAGAAATTGAAGAAATAAAATCCGCTTGCCAAGCTGCTCATTTAAAGGTAATTTTAGAAACAGGAGCCTTAGCAAAAGCCGAAGAAATAAAAAAAGCATCTGTATTGTCGATGGCTGCAGGTGCTGATTTTATTAAAACCTCTACAGGCAAAATGAGTCCCGCCGCTACCTTAGAAGCTGCCTATGTAATGTGCGAAGCCATCAAAGAATTTTATGAAAAAACTGGCAAAAAAATTGGTTTTAAACCTGCCGGTGGCATTGTTACCACCAAAGATGCAGTAGAATATTATTGTATTGTAAAAGAAATTTTAGGCGACGAATGGCTCACCAAAGACTTATTCCGCCTAGGTGCTAGCCGCCTTGCCAACAACCTATTAACTGCCATTTACAAAGAAGATATTAGTTATTTTTGATTTGAATTATATAAATTGAAAAAGCAGAACGTTTGTGTTCTGCTTTTTTTTGTTTTGATGGTCAATTTATTTATTGGCATTATCTGTGAGTCGCTATTGATATTATTTTAAAAATATCTTGTCCTGCTTTTAAAGCATCTATAAGCTGTTTGAACATAAACGCTGTTTCCATATTCGTTTTTTCTTGAATCATCAAAAGACGTGCAATTAAAATAAGAAATTTAATACTATACTCACCTTTGTCTGCAAGAGATTCATAGTTTAACGCTTCTATGTTTACTTCTGTCAATAAACGATCAACATCTAAAAGATTTCTTCTTTCTACCTCAGTACGTAATGGTACCGTTTGTGTGTCCCAAACCATTGTCAAAAAATCAAGAAATCGTTTTGTCTCTTCTTCGTTAGAATGCATTTTTAGCAAAACATCAACAGCCCAATGTATATGCTTTGGGGTTCTAATGTTCGACCATCCCGATTTTTTTGAATCGTCTCTTTGCCTATATTTTAATAGTAAATCAAACTCAGAAATTTTTCCTTTATAAACAGCTAACACATATTTACCATTTACGGGAAATACAGCAAGAGGCTCTTTCCCTCTTGATAACATATTCGGTAAGCTCATAATCGTAATTCTTTTGTATAGTCAACTTTTGGTTCTTCAACCAAGAATAATTCCAATTCCATCTTATTGGTAAATCCTCGTATTTTTTGTTTGTAATTAGCCGCTAACATAAGATTTTCAATCTCTAGTTTTCTATTTTTGCTGATAATCAAAAATTCTTCTTCTTGGTCAATTCCTAAAAACTTTCTATTTGCCAAATTAGCTGCAATTCCTGTTGTACTACTGCCTGTAAAAGGATCCAATATCCAAGCGTTTGGACGCGTTGAGGCTAGTATAAGTCGTGTCAAAACAGACAACGGTTTTTGTGTTGGATGTTTGCCACACGATTTTTCCCAAGGAGCAATTGCAGGGAGTTTCCAAACATCTTTCATTTGTTTGTCTCCATTTAGTTGTTTCATTAACTCATAATTAAAGTAATGAGGAACTTTCTCGGACTTTCGTGCCCAAATAATCTGCTCGGTTGAGTGAGTAAAAAAACGACAAGAAAAGTTAGGCGGTGGATTTGTTTTCTCCCACGTAATTACGTTCAAAATTTTAAAACCTAATTCAGTCAAAATTTGTCCAATTGAAAAAATGTTGTGCATTGTTCCGCTAATCCAAATGGTTGCATCATCTTTCATTTTGTCACGAACTAATGAAAGCCATTTACGATTGAAGTCATTTAAAAAATCAAACCCTTCTGATTTATCCCAAAATCCCTTATTAACGCTTACAATTTCACCATTTTGAATACTTAAACCATTGTTAGACAAGAAATAAGGTGGATCAGCAAAAACCATATCAAATTTATGGTCAAATTTGGGCAACAAATCCATTGTATCTCCGTGAAGAAGATAGAAATTTTTATCTGTGGATTTGAAGTAGGGGCTAAGCATTAGTCAACTTAAAGTTATCTTTAAATTGTTCGAGAGAATGTACAATTAACTTATCGTTAAAACCTTCATTAATATCAACCCATCTTATCAATGCATCATCTCCGTTAAAATCAAAAATAGGATCTATTTCAACACACAATCCATAATAATACCATGTTAATGATTCTTCAACAGAAACTAAATATTCGTATAATGATTTGATTTTGTTTGGAATATATGTGGGATTTTTTATATCAACTTGCATATTTTCATCTTAAATTTTTCTATACAAATATAGTGAAAAATAATGATGAAATATAATTTTTTACCCAATTAAATCTGTTATTATAAATTATTATTTTGGTATAGGTAACCCTAATTTTGATAGCGGAATATATTCAAAAAAGTAGAAACAATGAACACTATGAATGTAATTTAAAACATCTTTATATTCAGGTTTTCTAAACCAATCACTTAAAAGATAAATGTATTCAACTTCGATATTTGCTGGTGCTAATAATTTTTGATATTGTTTACGTTTAAAATCACATGTTTGAAGTTTTTCATCTACAGAACCCGCAACTTGTTGAAATTTACATTCAATAATAAACAAAGTATTTGCAATAATTACAAAAATACTATCATCTGGTAATAACCTCTTTGAAATCAAAGTTTTCCATTCAATTTTTAATTCTTCTAAATATTTATAAAACCCATGTTTTTTAAATATTCTTCCAACTAATTTACCATGAAAAAAAACCTTGCCATTTTCAACTTTGTACCCTTTTTGTAAATTTAAAAAATCTGACAAATCAGTATGGCCTTCAAAAACTAGTCCTGTTTTAGTATTTCCTCCTCCTTTTCCTCCAAAATCATATTGTTATTGTTAAATTAGTATTTGTTATTAATAACTCCGTTAACTCACCTCTTTTTTCTGGATTAGCATTGATATTTCTTCTCGCTTTTACTCTTAAAATTGAAAACTTTGAATAAATATCATCAAAGAAATTATTATTCACATCTTTTCCTTTTACATCTGAATTACTCAATAACCATTTGTGTCCTAATTTTTCGAGTTTATGGCAAAAATTTCTTAATCTAATTTGCTCTTTATCGTTAAATTCATCTTTAGAATAAGCATTAAAACTTGATGTTTCACTCAATGGTTTATAAGGAGGATCAAAATAAAATAATGAATTATTAGTTACGTAATTGAGGGTTTGTTCAAAATCACCACACAAAATTTCTACATTTTGTAAAGCTTTACTCACTGCTACTATATTTTCCTTATCGCAAATGGTAGGTCTTTTATAACTTCCCATTGGTACATTAAATTCATTGTTTTTATTCACTCTATATAAGCCATTGAAACAGGTGCGATTAAGAAAAATAAATAAGGCTGCTTGTGTTATAATATCTTCTTTTCTAGTATTATATAAAGTTCTTTTTTTATAGTAATACTCTTTTTTTTCATCAATTTTATCTTCTAATAAATAAAATTCATTTTGAAATAATTCCAATACTTGAATTAATTTATGTGGATAAGTAGCGATAACTTTATATGTATTAATTAAATCTTCGTTAATATCATTAATAATGGCTTTCTTTAAATTAGGGAAGTTATTTAACATCCAAAATAGTACAGCACCACTGCCCACAAATGGTTCAATATAGATAAATTCATCTTTCAATAAATTTTTAGGCAATGCCTTTTCTATATCAGCAATAAGCTGTGTTTTACCGCCAGCCCATTTTAAAAATGGTTTTGCAACTGTTTCTTTCATGATTTTTTAATAACTTTTCAAAAGTAATTAAAATCTTTCAATAATAAAAATACCAATTCCTCCTACTTACTCATTTCCAACATTTTCAAAATGGGTTTTACGGCTTTTTGTCTAATGGTTTCGTCTACTTGTATTTCGGGTGTTTCGTTTAGTAGACAGTTATATAATTTTTCGAGGGTATTAAGTCGCATAAAGTTACATTCGTTGCAAGCACAGGTACTATCGTTAGGCGGTGCTGGTATAAAAGTTTTGGTGGGGTTTTGTTGTTTCATTTTGTGCAAAATACCACTTTCGGTTGCCACTATAAACACATTACAGTCTGAAGTACCTGTATAAGCTAATAGGGCAGAGGTAGAACCAATATAATCGGCTAAGGTAAGCACAACCTTCTTACACTCTGGATGAGCTAAAATTTGGGCTTCTGGGTGTTGTTTTTTAAGGTCAAGTATTTTTTCTAATGAAAACTGTTCGTGCACATGACAAGCTCCATCCCACAACACCATGTTTCTACCTGTAACACTATTGATGTAGTTTCCTAAGTTTTTATCTGGTCCAAAAATGATTTTTTGCTCTTTCGGAAAGCTATCCACTATTTTATGTGCATTGGTAGATGTTACTACTACATCAGTTAAGGCTTTTACCTCAGCGGTAGTATTTACATAAGATATCACTATATGGCCAGGGTGTTGTTGTATAAATTTTTCAAAATCACTTGCTTTACAACTATCAGCCAATGAGCATCCAGCTTCCATATCGGGTATTAGCACTTTTTTGTTTGGAGACAATATTTTAGCTGTTTCTCCCATAAAATTTACCCCGCATAATACAATAATGGCAGCATCGGTACTAGCAGCCCATTGTGCCAATGCCAAACTATCGCCCACAAAATCGGCAATATCTTGTATTTCGGCTGTTTGGTAGTAGTGAGCCATAATAATGGCATTCTTTTCTTTTTTGAGTTTTGTAATCTTTTCTTGTAGGGTCATTTTCGTTATTGTTATTATCAACAGTATTCTTTATTCTTTTATTTATTTAAAAAAGTTATAAAAAAGAATGATAAGAATAATAGGGTGTTGATAAGGTTTATAAATAAAACACTAAAAATTTGCATTATTAAAATACGGTGTAATATACAGAGTATTTCAACAGATAATTAACAGTATAATATGCTGATAAAAAATGTATTGATAAGGTTATTAACATATTGTTTACAACTACAAATGTAGTAAACTTTTCATTTTTTTATGGTTAATAACCGCTCTTTTTATTGTTCATTACTTTTTTTAAAAATTCATAACATTATTCTTGTTTTATAAAATATTTGTATAACAAATAGCATAATTTATAACTACAAATTTTTTTATCATTTTTTACTCTCTATTTTATTAACAGCTTTTAAACAATAAGTACAGTATTACTAACAGTGCAAACGCTTGCGTAAATAATTATGCAAATTATGCTTAAATTTGATACAATATCCTATAAATCAGTATACTTTTGTAGTGTGATTTTCAAAGTATTTGATTTAAGGTTAATAAAAAGGGATTAATACTAGCAAGGTATTAGTCCCTTTTGTGTTTATACTACCGAGTAAATATTACCTGGTAAACATTTTATTACACCTTTAAATTCCATAGAAAGCAATATGGGCGATAAATCTTTTATGCTTTTGCTTATTTTTATCGCCAATACATCTATATGAACGACTTTATTTTGTTTGATAATTGTAAAAATTTCTTGTTCTGTATCGGATAAATCTATAAACAAAGATTGTTGTTGTTCTATTTTTTGGCTTGTTTGTTCTTTTGTCCAACCCATAATATATTCAATATCAGAAGCACTATTCACTAATGCTGCTTTGTGCTGTTTTATTAGGTTATTGCAACCTACAGACCATTCATCAGTACATTTACCAGGCACAGCAAACACATCTCTGTTATATGAATTAGCTATTTCGGTAGTAATAATAGCACCACCACGCGCAGCACTTTCAACAATAAGTGTAGCGTCTGTTGTACCTGCGATAATGCGATTTCGACGTACAAAATTGGGCTTATCTGCATTTGTTTCGCTCGGAAATTCTGTAAGTAAACCGCCTGATGTAAGTATCTTTTTGGCTATTGTAGCATGCTGAGCAGGGTAAATTCTGTCTAAACCATGACCCAATACAGCTACAGTTGGTAAGTGCATGTGTAAGGCTTCTTTGTGAGCACAAATATCTATGCCATAAGCTAATCCACTAATGATGCACAATTCAGGATGATTGTTTGCTAACTCTTTAATAAGTTGAGTACACATTGTTTTACCATATTCAGTTGCATTGCGTGTGCCTACTATGGCTAAGGTTTTTTGTGTATTTAAATTTGTATTTCCTTTATAATACAACAGAATTGGAGCATCTGGACATTCTTTTAATCGTTCTGGATAATTCTTATCGGTATAGAAAAGAGGTGTAATGCCATGTTTGGTAATAAATTGAATTTCTTTGGTGGCTTTTTCGAGTGCAGCATCTTTTTGTTCAAGAATGCTTTTGCTTAACAGAATCCCAATACCCGGTATTTTTTGTAAAATATGCGATTTTTGATGAAATATTTCTTCAATATCACCCACATAGGCGAGTAAATTTTTACTATTTATACTGCCTAATCCTTTAATTTGAGTAATGGCTATTTGGTATAGAAGTTTGTTATCCATTTCTTTTTTTCTTAACAAACCATGTAATACTACCAAAAGCAAGTAAACAGCCAAGTATATTTGCCAAAAAATCGTACCAACTGCTGGTGCGAGGAGGGAAAAACTGTTGCAATATTTCCATCAAACCTCCATATAGAATGCTAATTAACAATACAAGAAGAAATGATGACGTATTATTTTTTCTTTTTTTTGTGTCAAGTAGGGCTACTGCTGTTAGCGTAGTATACAGAACAATGTGTATCCATTTATCTACAAAAGGAATAGGAGGTAGTTGAATGGTGCTATTTGGTTTGAATAGCGACAAATACGCAATGAAGATTGCTGTTACAATGGTTTTCCAATATGAACGTACAAATTGTAGCATTGCAGAGTTGTTACACATCAATTAATGTTTCTAAAATAGAATCGGATACAAAAATACCTTTTTGAGTAAGACGCACAAAATTATCTTTTTCACAAAGCATGTTGGTATGTACGTATGGTTGGCATTGTTGGATAAAATAACTTCTTGATTTTTCTCCAAATAGCGTAGTAAGTTTTTGCAAATCAACCCCTTTGCTAGTACGAAGGGAAGTGATGATAAAATCGTTGTATTTTTCTTTTTCTGTTAAGAATTCAATTTCGAAAAATGATTTATTTTCTTCAATCTGGTTGCAATAGGTAATTACAGATGCGATGTTCCATTGCCGAGATGCTCCGTTGTAGGAATGAGCCGAAGCACCCAATCCAATATAGGGTGTATTTTTCCAGTACGATGAATTGTGTTTTGATTCGTAGTCAGGGAGTGAAAAATTCGAAATTTCGTATTGATTATAACCAGCTTCGGTTAACGACTGTATAAGGATTTCATACAATTGAATACTTTCTTCTTCGTCTTTTTCGGTGATTATCTTTTTCGTTTTTTGCTTGTAAAAGAGTGTGCCAGGTTCGTAAGTTAAATGATACGCCGAAATATGTTGCACATTCATCGAAATGGCTAGTTTTAATGTTTCCCTCCACGTTTGTATTGTTTGGTTGGGTAGGGCATACATAAGGTCGATACTGATATTCGAAAAACCATGTTGTTGAGCCAAATTAACTGCCTCGATGGCTTGTTGGGCGGTATGCCTGCGTCCTAAAACAGTAAGTTCGTGGTCGAAAAACGATTGAATACCCATACTCAATCTATTACAACCTATGGATTTGAGTGTATCTAACAACAAATCGTTCACGTCATCTGGATTCACTTCTACTGTTATTTCAACTAAGTTGTGTAGCGAAAAGTGAGTGCTAAGAGCATTGTAAATTTGTTCAAAATCGCTAGTATTGAGCAAGCTTGGTGTTCCACCCCCAAAATACAAAGTTTCAATAAGTTCGTTGGGAGTTAGATAGTGCTTTCGGAGTTCAATTTCTTTGCACAAGGCTTCTACATACCGTTGTTTGAGTTGTAAGTTGGTATGCGAATAAAAATCGCAATATCCACACCGATGTTTGCAAAATGGTATATGTATATAAATACCTGCCACAGTGTTTTATTTAATGTAAAAACTTTCTGAACCAATTAAGTTACCATCAATAAAAATAGTTACTTCGTATAAGCCAGCTACTAGTTCTTCGTCGGCAATGTTGTAGTAAACGCAAGTAGAAAGGTTGTTTCCTGTATATTCAATTTCCTTTTTGCACGAAAAATCAATTTCTTTATCCTCGAAAGCAAATACATTACTTTGGTTATTTTTCATTACGTTTCCTTGTGGGTTGGATATGCGTAAATATGCCGATTTTAGACCAGTGCTAGTCGTTTGGTTTTTTGATAGCGAGAAACATACTTCAAAAGCGGCTATTCTGCTTCTTCTTTTCGTTTCTCTCCCTTTATCATTTAAGGTGTTTAGGCGAATATTGCTTGCTTCTAAAATGGCTGCAAGGGTTATTTTTTTATCCAATTGCGAGGCTCTTTCTTCCAATTCTTTAGCCATTTGCACTACCTCTTCGTATTGTTGTTGTACTTTTTTGTTTTCGCGTACTAGTTTTTTGTTTACATTGCTTAGCGAATCTACTCGGTTAACGTACACCTGCAATACAGACCTTACGCTACCCAATTCATTCCGCAATTCTCGTATGCGACGAGCATTAGTCGCTTTTACAGTACGTAATTCTTCGAGCAATTGTTTAACTTTTTGTTTTTCGTTTTCTATCAAAAACAAGAGCGAGTCATTGCCTGGTTTGAAATGATAGTTTTCGTATTCTAGTGCCAAATTTTCAAATTCGTCAAGCGATTCTTGTTTACTAATTTCTAGTTCTGCAATTATTTGGTTAAGTTCAGCCTCTTTTTCGTTGTTTTTTTTACGTTCATATACAAATAAAAACGTTACTACAACAAATATTGCAATAAAAAGTGCAGAAAAACGTATGATGGTGCTTTTGTTCATGACAAATTATGAAGATTTCTGAAATTGATGCAAAAGTAGCAAAAAACATCGTATCAACAACATATTGTGCTACTATTGCTCATAATAAATATGAACGATAGCAAAGAAATGAAAAAAGTTATGTCTTTTTTATTACCTTTGTCTTCTCAAAATTTTAACTCAAGTATCATGGCTTTACAATGTGGAATAGTTGGACTACCCAACGTGGGAAAATCGACCCTTTTTAATTGTTTATCAAACGCTAAAGCCCAAGCGGCTAATTTCCCCTTTTGTACAATAGAACCGAATGTGGGTGTTATAACAGTGCCCGACGAAAGGCTAAATAAATTAGCTGAATTGGTTAAACCGCAACGTATTGTGCCAACCACAGTGGAGATTGTAGATATTGCTGGTTTGGTAAAAGGAGCAAGCAAAGGCGAAGGGCTGGGCAATAAATTTTTAGCTAATATTCGCGAAACAGACGCTATTTTGCACGTATTGCGTTGTTTCGAAAACGAAAATATAACCCACGTGGATGGGTCAATTAACCCCGTTAGAGACAAAGAAATTATTGATACAGAATTGCAGCTAAAAGATTTAGAAACAGTAGAATCGCGTATTGCAAAAGTGCAAAAACAAGCACAAACTGGTGGCGATAAAACAGCCAAAGCCGTATACGATATTTATATGCAATACAAAGAAGCGTTGTTGCAAGGCAAATCTGCCCGAACTGTACAGTTAGATAAGGAACAAGCTAAATTGGTAAAAGACTTATGTTTGCTTACCAATAAACCAGTCATGTACGTGTGCAACGTTGACGAAGCGTCTGCCGTAAAGGGCAATGCGTACGTAGATGCCGTGCGTGAGGCGGTAAAAGATGAAAATGCTGAAATATTGATTGTTGCGGCTGCTACCGAAGCAGATATTGCCGAATTAGAAACCTACGAGGAGCGTCAGATGTTTTTAGAAGAAGTGGGATTATCGGAGTCGGGTGTAGCACGATTAATTAAATCGGCTTACAAATTGCTAAATTTAGAAACTTATTTTACAGCAGGTGTGCAAGAAGTGAGGGCTTGGACCTACGAAAAGGGCTGGAAAGCACCACAATGTGCAGGTGTTATTCATACCGATTTTGAAAAAGGTTTTATTAGAGCCGAAGTAATTAAGTATATTGATTTTACAACCTTGGGATCAGAAGCTGCTTGCAAAGAGGCTGGAAAAATGAGCGTTGAGGGAAAAGAATATGTTGTACAAGATGGAGATATTATGCATTTTAGGTTTAATGTGTAACAAAATATCTGTTTAATAAAAGAATCAAAAAGGGGGAAACATTGTTTCCCCCTTTTTTTATTACCCCTATAAAAAACAAAAGGTAGTCTCGCCTGACTACCTACTTGCTAACCTTAAAATCAAATACTATGAAAAAATCATATGCGAATATACGGGCAAAATACAATTAACTACAAAATATTGGTTTACTAAGTCTTTAAATTAACAGATTTTTGGCTTCATATTACAAAATTGTTACAAATATTGTTACACAACATATTTTCACTATTGTTTTTTTACTAACTATTTCCTACATTGCAAGGCATTTTTTTTGCTTTCGAGGGATTCGTTTACAACAATTTAGTAACCTTAATACCAATAATTGTATGAAAGTGTATCAAACAAATGAAATTAAGAATATCTCACTTGTGGGATCTTCTGGCTCAGGAAAAACCACGCTCACTGAAGCAATGCTCTTTGAGAGTGGAGTTATAAAACGTAGAGGCAGTATTGAAGCAAAAAATACGGTTTCTGATTATTTTCCTGTCGAACATGAGTATGGTTACTCTGTTTTTCCAACTGTTTTTCATTCTGAATGGATGGGCAGAAAGCTGAATATGATAGATTGTCCAGGTGCTGACGACTTTGTGGGCGGTTTGATTACTTCGCTTAGTGTTACCGACACTGCGCTAATGCTTATTAATGCACAACATGGTGTAGAAGTAGGTACGCAAAATCAATACAGGCAAATAGAGAAACTTAAAAAACCATGCATATTTGTCGTGAATCAACTTGACCATGAAAAAGCAGATTTTGATAAAACAGTGGATGATTTGCGTCAAAATTTTGGCAATAAAGTGGTACTTATTCAATATCCGATTCAAACGGGACCTGCTTTTAATGCCGTTGTAGATGTATTGCTAATGAAGTTGTATACGTGGAAAGCTGATGGTGGCGTACCAACGATTAGCGATATTCCAGCCAATGAACTTCAACGAGCTTCCGAATTGCACAATATTTTAGTGGAGGCAGCTGCAGAACATGAGGAAAATTTGATGGAAAAATATTTTGCCGATGGTAATTTGACTGAAGATGAAATGCGTATGGGTATTCGTTTTGGCTTGGTGCATCGTGATATTTTTCCTGTTTTTTGCATTAGTGCTGCCAAGGATATGGGCGTGCGTCGTTTGATGGAATTTTTAGGGAATGTAGTTCCCTATGTTAGGGATTCGGCAGCTCCTGTAGCAACTAAGGGAGAAGAGGTTGCTCCATTACAAGAAAATAACGCTTCTATTTATGTGTTTAAAACCTCTGTAGAGCCGCATATTGGCGAGGTCTCTTTCTTTAAGGTGATGTCTGGAAAAGTAAAAGAAGGCGATGATTTGTATAATGCCACTCGCCAAAGCAAAGAGCGATTAACTCAAATCTACGCTGTGTGTGGAAGTATTAGAACAAAAGTGGATGAATTAGTAGCAGGGGATATTGGTGCCACAGTTAAGCTCAAAAATACGCGTACATCCAATACCTTAAACGGAAAAAATGCTGACTTACAGTTTGATTTTATTAAATATCCCGAATGGAAATTCCGTAAAGCAATTGCAGCGGTTAATCAGGCTGATGAGGAAAAACTAAGTGAGGTGTTAACTCGCATGCACGAGGAAGACCCAACTTGGATAATTGAATACTCTAAAGAATTAAAACAAACGATTGTTCATGGACAAGGAGAATTTCATCTCAAAACACTTAAATGGCGTATCGAAAATAACGATAAAATCTTGATTAATTATTCAAATCCACGTATTCCATACAGAGAAACCATTACGAAAACAGCTCGAGCGGATTACCGACATAAAAAACAGTCGGGTGGTGCGGGTCAGTTTGGCGAGGTACATTTGATTATTGAACCATGTGTAGAAGGTGTTCCTGAAAAAGAAGTGTATAAGATTAATGGACAGGAAATAAAAATTTCTGTACGTGATAAACAAGAATATCCACTAGAGTGGGGTGGGAAGCTTGTGTTTATTAACAGTATTGTAGGTGGTGTGATTGATGCTCGATTTTTGCCTGCTATTCAAAAAGGAATAATGGATTGTATGGAGCAAGGTCCGCTAACAGGTTCGTATGCACGTGATATCCGTGTAATTGTGTATGATGGAAAAATGCACCCAGTAGATTCTAACGAAATATCTTTCCGTTTGGCGGGTAAATATGCTTTTAGCGAGGCTTTTAAAAATGCAGGACCAAAAGTATTAGAGCCTATATACGATGTAGAAGTGCTAGTGCCTAGTGCAAGTATGGGCGATGTAATGAGCGATTTGCAAGGACGTCGTGCGTTGATAATGGGAATGGAATCAGACAAAGGTATGGAAAAAATATTTGCGAAAGTTCCATTAAAAGAAATGAACAATTATTCCATTTCGTTGAGTTCTAATACTCGGGGAAGAGCTTCTTTTAGCATGAAATTTGCTTCTTACGAATTACTGCCTTCTGATGTGCAAGATGCCTTGCTTAAAGAGTACGAAAAGAGCAAGGTGGCTGAATAAATAATGATTTAGTTTTTGAACAAAAATAAGGCGTTTCAGAATTTCTGAAACGCCTTATTTACTATCTGTCATGTAAAATGCTATCTATTTAGTCGAGCGGAAATAACCCAAGGGCTTACTTGGCGAACAGAAGTTATTGCAAACTGACCTCCACCATTTTCGCTTTCGATAGTAGCTATGGCGGCAGACATTACTGCAGCTACTTCATCTTCGTCATCGTTGCTTTCTGCTGTCTCTTGTGCAGGTTTTGAAGATGCGACAACAGGAGTTGCTTGTTTTTTTTGTTCTTCTTTTACGGCTTCAAGCGTACCATTTTTACGCATTTGGAAGAATTTTTCTGCTACTTGTGGCAGTAAGGCATATGTTAGTACATCTTCCTCTTGTATCATCAAATCTTTAATAGCTTCGCGTGTTTTTTCCAATTCTGGAGCTATCAAATCAGCTGGTCGGCAGGTAATGGCTTCTTCATCTCCTAGAATTTTTTTTCTAAATTCGTCTGATATTGGAGCTGGAGTTTTACCATATTCGCCTTTAATAATACCTTTTGACTCTTGTGGCACCATTTTGTATCGTTCGCCCATCAATACGTTGAAAAGAGCTTGCGTACCCACAATTTGGCTCGATGGAGTAACTAGCGGAGGATAGCCGAAATCTTCGCGTACACGAGGTACTTCACGAAGCACTTCTTCGTATTTATCCATAGCGTTGGCTTGTTTAAGTTGCGAAACTAAGTTCGACAACATACCGCCAGGTACTTGATAAATAAGAGCGTTTACATCTACTCCCATTACTTTGGTATCCAACATGTTTGATTCGAGCCATTTTTCTTTCAACGGACGGAAATATTCGGCAATTTCGCTCAGTTTTACCAAATCTAACTCAGTATCCCTTTCATGTCCTTGCAATGAGGCAACAAGCGGTTCGGTAGGAGGTTGAGACGTACCCATCGCCATAGGCGAAATGGCTGTGTCCACCACATCAACGCCTGCTTCTATCGCTTTTAGCAAGGTCATAGAGGCTACACCATTGGTGTAATGCGTATGTAATTGAACAGGAATGTTAACGGTTTCTTTTATTGCTTTTACGAGTTCGTACGCATCGTATGGTTTCAACAAGCCAGCCATATCTTTGATACAGATGGAATGGGCTCCCATGTTTTCGAGCGTTTTAGCGTCTTTAGCAAATAGTTCTAAATTGTGCACAGGGCTAGTGGTATAACAAACACACGCTTGTGCATGACCACCTTCTTTGATACATGCTTTAATAGCGGTTTCAATATTGCGAGGGTCGTTAAGTGCATCAAATATGCGGATGATATCCATACCATTATCAATCGCTTTTTGCACAAAATATTCCACTACATCATCAGCATAATGTTTGTAACCTAGGAGGTTTTGACCTCTAAGTAACATTTGTAAAGGAGTCTTTTTTACAACTTGTTTAATTTTCCGTAGCCTATCCCAAGGGTCTTCGTTTAGGAAACGGATACAAGAATCGAATGTAGCACCACCCCAAGCTTCGAGCGAGTGGTAGCCGATATTATCCATTTTTTCAAGAATGGGGAGCATATCTTCTGTACGCATACGTGTAGCTATCAGCGATTGATGTGCATCACGTAATGCTGTTTCTGTAATTTTAACTTTTCCCATTGTTGTAGTGTCTTATTCTATGATGATTAATGTGTCTCCCGCAGCTACAGAATTGCCAACTTTTACTTTGATAGAGGCAATTTTTCCGCTTACTGGAGAGTGTAGGTTGTTTTCCATTTTCATGGCTTCAAATACCAATAGATTATCTCCTTCGTTTACTACGTCTCCTTCGTTTACCAACAATTTAATTATATTGCTAGGCATGGGTGCCGCAACTTTATGACCATTTGCTCCCGCCACCGTTTCTTTAGGTTTTGATACAGTTACACTAGGTTTGATGCCAGAAGTTGTTTTTTGCGTTTGTACTTGTTGTTTTACTTCCACAACTTCTACTTCGTATTGTTTTTGGTTAACGGTAATGAGATACTTTTTCATGAATAAATTGTCTTTAATAATGTTTTAATTGGTATGTATGTTTTTATTCTCAGTAGGTTATCTCGTGAAGAGATAATTTACTATGCAAAAGTACAGCTTTTTTAGTAATCTGTTTTACTTTTAGAAAATATTAACGACCAAAACGCTCTTTTTTACCGAATTACATAGTTTTCAGTAGAAAAGAGCGTTTCTATTTTATAAGAATGATACAATATTTATTTTCTTTTTTTAAGAGTAAAATAAAATTCTAGTCCTCCTGTTTTTCTATTTCGGGCTTCGATAGCTCCATTATGAAACATAACAGCGTGTTTTACAATGGATAGTCCTAGTCCTGTACCGCCATTGCGTCTACTCCGTCCTTGGTCGATACGTACAAAGCGATCGAATATTTTTTCTAGACATTCAGGTTTTACGCCACAACCGGTATCATAAAACAAGAAATAATAGTAGTCAGCGTCTTCGTTGTAACACTTGATGCCGATGGTGATTTCTTCGCCAGCATAGTTGATGGCATTTTCGAGTAAATTACGAAATATGGCAAAAATAAGGCTTTTGTTTCCAACGATATCAAGGTTGTTTTCCAAGTTGTTTTGAATGTCAACAATACGTGCTGCTTGCGACATATTGTGTGTAACAATGACGATGGTAACCTCTTTTTTTAGTTCTACCAGTAACTCTTCAATTCTATTGGTAGCTATGGGGTCTAGTGCTGAGGTTGGTTCATCCATTAATAATATATCTGGTTTTAGAGCCAAAGCACGAGCAATACATAATCGTTGTTGTTGTCCTCCAGAAAGGAAGGTTCCTTTTTTTTGTAATACGTCTTTTACTTCATCCCATAATGCAACATTCTTTAGGCTATTTTCAACAATTTCATCTTTTTCGTCTTTTGTTTTTTTAATACCATTGAGGGTATAACCTGCTATAACATTGTCATAGATGCTTAATGTAGGAAAAGGATTAGGACGTTGAAACACCATACCTGCCATACGTCGCACTTCTATGGCGTTCATTTTTAAGATATCTTTGTTGTTTAGTTTGATATCTCCAGTAATGGTAATGCCTGGATAAAGTTCGTGCATGCGATTGATTGCCCTCAGAAGCGTACTTTTACCACATCCCGAAGGTCCTATAATGGACGTGATAAGCCCTTTTTGTATATCAGCTGTAACCATATTCACTGCATTTTGTCCAGGAGTATAGGATATACAAACGTCTTTGAGTGTTAATATATTTTCTTTTATTGTATTCTCCATTTTTTAGCTATTTGTTTGGCGATAATATTGAGTGTTAATACAAAAATTAATAAAAATAGCGAAGCACTCCATACTAAGCTTTGTAAGTTAGGATCGTTATAAAATTCCCATATTAGTAAAGATACCGCTGAATTTGGTCGTGTTACGTCCCATTGTATCATCGTGCTTCCAAGTGCAGTAAGCATTAAAGGGGCTGTTTCGCCAATAACACGTGATACAGCAAGCAAAACGCCAGTAAATATACCCCCAAATGCAGAAGGTAACATCACTCGCAAAATGATAATTGGGTAGGATGTCCCTAGTGCTAATCCAGCTTCTTTCATTGTGTTAGGTATCATTTTCATGGTTTCTTCGGTAGAACGTATAATTAACGGTAGCATCATAACCGTAAGAGCGGCACTGCCTGCAAGAGCAGAATAACTTTTGAGTGGAATTACTACCCAAATAAACCCTACTACGCCCACAACAATAGAGGGTACGCCTTGTAATAGGTCTGTTAAGAATCGAATAATAGAGGCATATTTGCTTGTTTTGTATTCTGCAAGATAAATGCCAGCAAATATACCAATTGGAATAGCAATAAAAGTAGCCATTAGTACCATCAAAATGGTTCCCACAATACCATTTGCAATCCCTCCAGGTATTATTTCGCCCGAACGCAATGCTATTAATGCATCTAATGTGGTAGGAGTTGATTTTACAAAAAAATCACTTACTATTAGTTCTCGCCAGCCTTTTATCAGTACTTGACCAAGAATGGCAAATAAGGGCACAGCCGTAAGTCCTGCAAACAAGCAAACGAGCACATATAAAGATGCATTTTTGATTTTTCTATACGTAAACGTGTTCATAAGTTGTTGCGTTTAATAATCAGTTTACCAATAAAATTGATTATGGCTGTAATAAGAAAAAGTAACAAACCAACTGCAATTAGTGAAGATAATTTTAGTCCGTAAGCTTCTCCAAATTGATTAGCAATAATACTTGCCATGGTATTTCCAGTGTCAAAAATAGAGTTAGGTATACCGTTGGCATTGCCAATAAGCATTGTAACAGCCATGGTTTCTCCCAAGGCTCTTCCAAGTGCCAAAATATAGGAAGAGAAGATACCTGAACCAGAAATTGGCAAAATAATATGTTGGATTACTTCTGCACGCGTAGCACCCATACTATAAGCTCCTTCTTTCAAATCATTTGGAACCATTCTAATAAATTCAGCACTTAACGATGCTGCATAGGGTATAATCATAATCCCCAATACGAGCGAAGCTGTTAAAATTCCAAATCCTTGAGGGGAAAGACCTAACGACATAATAATAGGACGTAAGGCATAAAAGCCCCAAAGTCCATATACGATGGAAGGGATACCTGCTAATAAATCAACGATAGTGCCTAATAGTGACGCAATTTTTTTCCCTTTAAAATATTCACCAATAAAAAGTGCTACAGGTAACGAAAAGGGTAAACAAAATAAAATTCCCAAGATTGAAGTAATAATGGTGCCGATGATAAATGCAAGGGCACCATATTTTTCACTTCCCTCTGTTGGATTCCATTCTGAAGATGATAAAAATTCAAAAAAACCAAATTGTTTAAAGGCGGGTATAGCTCCACTCGTAAGTGAGTAGAGCATACCTCCAGTTATAATCAGAATGATTGAGGCGGCAAACCATAAAAGCGTTTTAAAGGCTTTATCAGACATGTCGTTGTATTGTTAGTTTATTATTCTATTGGATTACCTTGGTAGGTCATCTTTTTAATATTTGCTTTTGTTAAAGCAATTACAGCCTCTGAAAGGGGGGCATAATGAACAGTTTCTGTAAGTGATTGAGCTTTTTCGCTCAACAAGAAATGTAACAACTCAACAGTTGCTTCTGCTTTCTCTATACTACGATTGGCATAAGCTTGTTCTTTATATACAACTATCCAAGTGAATCCGCTAATAGGATACGAACCTGTGGCTTCTGAGTTTGTTATCATAACGCGCGTGTCAGCAGGTATATCGCCTTGTGCAGCAGCTGAAATAGATGCTGTATTTGGTTGTATAAATTCTCCTTTTGAGTTTTGAATAGATGCTATAGATAAGCCCAATGAAAAAGCATATTCCGAACCAATATAACCAATTGCTCCATCTGTTACAGCTACTGTTCCCGCAACTCCTGGATTCCCTTTTCCACCTACTCCTACAGTGAAATTAAGAGCAGTACCTTCACCCAGTGTATCTTTCCATGTAGGGCTAACTTTGCTTAAATAATTTGCAAAAATAGCGGTTGTTCCACTACCATCTGAACGGAATACGGGAGTAATTTTTTTAGTAGGTAATGTTACATCAGGATTTATGGCTTGTATCAATGAATCATTCCAGTTTGTAATTTTTCCTAAGTAGATATTGGCAATAATTTCTCCTGTAAGATTTAATTTTGAGACGCCTTCTAAATTATATGATAACACCACAGCACCCATACATGTAGGTATGTGTATTACTTCGTCAATTTCAGCCATTCTTTCGTCGTTCAAAAATGCATCTGTTCCGGCGAAGTCAACGATTCCTTCGGTAATACTGCGAATTCCACCGCCACTACCAATTCCTCCGTATGATACAATATTTCCTGTTTCTGCTTTGTAGGCTTCAAAGGCTACATTATAATATGGAACAGGAAAGGTTGCTCCAGCTCCTGCAAGTTCTACTGTTTCGGTGCTACAGCTGCTTAACAAAACTGTAACAGTGCTCAATAAAAATACTAGTTTTTTCATGTTTTCTGTTGCTAAATGTTTAATTAAATATGAATAAAAAGTTTACAATGCAAAGAAACAACTAACTTGTTGCGGAAATGTTACGCAAATATTACGAAGATGTTAAGATGTGAAAGGATAGAATGGTGCGTGTAACAAGATAAAAAAACTTTATATACTTTTGCCTACGAAATAAATAATTATCAGGATATGAAAAAATCAATTTTAGCTACATTCGTATTTTTTGCTTTTTTAGCAGTGTCTCATGCACAAGAGTCTGTCCCTTTTAAAATGAGTGCAAAACCTACCATTACTCTATTTAGTAATTTTAAAACGGGAATAGCAGATCCGAATAATAAAATAGGTTTTAATTTAGAAAGAGTTTATTTGGGCACATCCTTTTTATTAAGTGAAAACTTATCTGGTCGCGTACGTTTTGATATAGGAGATCCCAAAGTTCCTGGTTCTGACTTAGAAATGGTGGCGTATGTAAAAAATGCAGAAATTAAATGGGAAGCTGGTAATGTAACATTCAATGCGGGTATGATTAGCACTATTCAATTTGCTGTTCAAGAAAAGTTTTGGGGTTACCGC
>ERZ795049.1148-NODE-1148-length-36097-cov-8.631458_pt1 | contig 36097 bp, 35 predicted proteins | sample MGYA00375133_ERZ795049 | MGnify/ENA primary metagenome ERZ795049 (study PRJEB30178, sample SAMN05720147) | activated sludge metagenome | isolation source: anaerobic digester from wastewater treatment plant | place: Japan | collected 2015-04-20 ... | reverse complement strand
CTCGGAGAAGCCCCCCCCCCCCCCCTCGGGCAGCCCTCCTTGTCCGACCCTCCCAACCCCACCTTTGAGCCTCGCCGTTTGGAATTTGTGAAAACCCCATATGCAAAACCTATAAATCCAAAGTATCAGGCCGATCGGACGACTTTGATTTTTTTGGAAAAAAATTTTAAACTATTTCGAGGTGCCTGCATACATCTCGGAGAAGCCCCCCCCCCCCCCTCCGGCAGCCCTCCTCCCCAGCAAAGAAACGTCCAATTTCGATTCTGATTGGTGTGAATATTTCAGAGACGCTTCAATTGCGATGGCCGCGGCAACACGACGCCCTTCTCGGCGGCTCGCTCCTCCAGAAAGAGCCACTTGTAGGTGAGACCGTCGGGCAGCGTGACGCAGGTGTCGTCGAACGCGGCCGGAAATCCAAACGCTCCCTCGTGTTTGATGCGCAAGTCGTAGTGGTCGCAGACGACGCCTTCGTGCAGCGCCCTGTATTTTTCGATCACGGTGACGTTCTCCTGCCGCAGCGTCGCTTCGAATTGCTCGCGATTCATCTGATAAACAATGAGTGGGCTGTTTGGCTCGCTGTTTTCGAGCGCACAGTCGCCGAGCGACGCCGCAGCCAAGGCGGCCAAGAAGAAGGAGGCGCTCGACCTCTTTGCGGGCAGCGACAAGAACGTCTACTCGGCCAACGAGACGATTCTCTTTGCGCTCGTCGACAAGGCCGAGTGGGAAAGCAAAGACGACGTGTACAAGTCTCCGATGACTCTTTACAGCGCAATGCCGCGGCACACCATACTCACGACTTGTTTCGCGGATCGCTTTGTCGACGCGCGAGTGCGCATGGAGACCGACTCTGACGCGTTCTGGGTGATGCTCAAGGACGACAGCAGCAACGAGAAGACGTTCAAGGCCGACGCGCATCTGCTGATCGCCGTCGCGCTGAAAGACTACGGCCTGTTGTTTGCAAACTTTCATTCACTCGCCGTCGTGCACGCAACGCGCTTTGGCTACTTTCTCATCGATCACAGCGACGTGGCGACGATGAATTTGCGTCTCACCAACGGACTCAACAAGCGGCAGCACGCAATCGCCGTGTTTACGCCCGAGCTTGCCAAGCGCGCCGCCTGCACGCCGGGCGGCTCTTACGGCGACCTGCTCCTGCTGCCGTCGAACCGCGAGATTCGCACGGCGCTCTACGCCGCTGTTCAAGAAAACAAGGTGAAACTGAGCGGATTTCAGATCGCGCAGCAATCGGCCGCCGCCGGCGTGTTTGAGCCGCTCGACGGCAAGTGAAGAAAACATCAATCGCCTTCAATTCCATCGGTCGAAACTTCCATCGAATGCCGCTGCATCGGCATGCAGTCGGTGCCCGAGTCGAGCACGCGCAGCTCGCTCTTCTTCGGACTGCCGGGCGGCTTGGCTTCGCCGCTCACTCTCCTGGCGAGCAGCGTAAAGACACAGAAGCCGCTCTCCTTAACGAGCAGACTGACGTAGGCGAGCGCCAGCGAGTCGGTCGTGCACGGCTGCGTGCTCGCCGCCTCCATCAGGCAGCGCATCCGATTCGAGTTGTCGGCGTGCGCGTTCGTCGAGATCAGCAGCGCAAACTTGCTCTGCCTGGCGAGCGAGTGCGTGACGTCGAACGGCGTGTTGCTCGGCGCGCCGCCGGCCACTCCGACGTTGCCGGCCGAGTCGGCAAAGAAGGCGGCAAACTGGCCGCGTCCGAACATGCGCACGCAGTTGGCGTCCGAGTAGAGCGCGATCCAGTCCGCCGGCGACGGCTCGACGCCGACGACGCGGTCGTGCGTCAACTGCCTCCTGTTCGTCTGGACGTCGCAGAGCGCCGTGCGAAACTCGGACAGCGTCCTAAAGGCAAACGCCGCGGCCAGCGGGCCGGCGCCACAGATAATGGTGAAGGCAGCTTTCTCGGTTGCGTGATTCAGCGCCAGCAGTTCGCGATTGCTCGCCGCGTCGTCGACTTTCAGTGCCGACATTTCGAGCACCGTCGTCATGCGCTGCTGCTCGTCGAGCTGCATCATTCTTTGTTTGCGATCGCTTCGGAGCGTGCGCCGTCGTGCATCAATAGCCGCAGCGTTTCGAATTCCGCCAAAGAATGACAGAGTCGCAGGCTGGTGCGGCCGCGCCGCGCAACATGAGCGTTGCCGAAGCGTTTGACGTCGTCGAACCGTTTATGGTGCCGACTCTGTTGGCGCGCCGCGCCGAAGCAGAGCACACGCTGATTGTCGAAACGAGAGATCGCTACGACTTTGGTCTGGCGACGAGTCTGGCCGTGGCTTTGTTGATCGGCAGCCGCGCGGTTGCACCATCGGATCAACTCGATATTGTCTGTTTGGCGCCTACCGTACGCCAAGCAAAGGCTTTTTTAGACTCTGTCGTCAAGAAATGCAAGGCGATTCTCGCAGAGCACAGTATCGACAGCAAAATTGTGGTGTTTGACAAAAACATGTCCATCACGCTGCAGCACAGCGACGGTTCGATGACAAAGATAATCTGTATTTCGCCGACAAAAGCTAATATGCGTGGTGTATATGCTGATGAGTGGATCATGTGGGAAACTGAGTGGATGGATGCGGAATGCTGTGTGAACATCTACGTGGCGGCACTGATGAAAAAAGGTGTCAACGTCACCGCCTTCTTTGGTCGCAACGGATCACCAATTGTGCGCGAAAAGATGATGTCAGGTGAAGGCGTAGTTATCTACGATCGGCGCGAGAAGCGACTTGCCGACGAACCAGAGGAACGGCCGAAACGGACAAAGTCCAAATGAAAATCCATCGACATGGACTAATACAGCTTTGTAAGATTTCCGACTGTTTTGTCTAAACAAAGGCGGTGAGCCTTTCGGGGTAGGACGCGAGACGTGCCGCGGCGCTCTCGAGGTGGGAGTTCGAATCTCCTGGCGGTCGCATTTTTTTGTTTTTTTTCACTCGGCCGACTGCGCCATCCTCCGGCGCTTGACGTTGGCCCGGTCGACGGCGCGCTTGGCGTCGCGGTGTCGCTCGCAAAACGACGGTATCCTGCGCTTCCGATCGAGATCGTCCGGATCGTTGATGCACCGCCAGAAACAGACGCCGCCGACGCCGCGGCAAGACGCGTGCTCGTGTCGCGCCGTCGGCGCGCGCTGCGGCTCGTCGCGCTCGGCCAGCTCGTAGATCAACGACGCGCTGACGATCAGCCGCGTGCGTGCGGCCGGCGGCGGTGGCGGCGGCGCGGGCGGGAAAAGATGCGCGAGCATGCGGTTGTAGTCGGCGGGCGTGCGAGATGGAACGGCAGCAATCAGAGACATCCTTGGCGCGCAGCAATGATTGTTCACTCGAGTTTTGTTTTGTCATGTCTGGCGTGGGTTGGGCCAAGGTTGGGCCAAGGGTGCTGCACCGGGTGCTGCACCGGGAGCTGCACCGGCTGCTGCTATGCGTACAACAACGAGAGACCGGCCAAGTCGCGCGGCGACAATGAACGCTTGCCAATCTCGCCTTCGGAACTCGTTCCGTACATCGTTACGTCGTAACACGAGGCGTCGTAGATGTCGTCAAGGCCAAGCGAGTGACCGGTTTCGTGCGTTGCGATTGCCTGCAGATCCATGACCGATCGGTTGCTCGCGCCGTCGCCCCAGCTGTAGTTGGTGCCGTCGAAAATCATGTCGTACTCGATGATGCTGCGCGCGGCGACCGGACCGTCGAACACGCCCCAGACGATTGTCACCGCGACGGTGCCGGCGTGGCCCTGAATCTCGGCAAAGCCGACCTCGTTGCGTCCGTCGGGTTCGCTCAGATTGATCGCCGTGCCCGACGACGAATCGACGACACCCAGCAGCGGGCCGCTGATCAGCTTCTCAAACTCGTTCAGCCCGCAGTGCCAAGCGTCGTTGGCGCGCTGAATGGCCGCCGCCATGAACGCGCTCGTCAGCCCGTTGCGATTCTGCGTGTGCAGATAGTAGCCGCGCGAAGTCTTCCACGCGGCGCCCTCGGCAATCGGTCCGGTACACGATGGCAGCGACGCGTAGAGCTTGTTCGCGTGCAAGTGTGATTCGTGCGTTGTGAGATTTCGCTGAAAGTGGTGGTGCTTGTCGCGTCGCGTCGCGACGGGCGTGTGCGCGTTGCTGTGCAGATTGAGAAACGCGTAGCCGTGCACGAAGCTGTCCTTGTGGTGCGGATGCCGCTTCCGGCCGAGGTGGTAGGTGTCGTGTGAAATGCGCTTGTAATCCTGCAACCTCAACACGCCCGAAACACCCGAGGGTGGTTGGTTTGCGGCAGTCGCCGCAACGCAAAGCAAAAACAACAGCAACAGCAGCATCGGCTCGCGAGAAACATCGCACCTCGCAGCAATTGGCGCAAGTCGCTTTAATTAAACAGCGCTGCTCACGGATCTTCGTCGCGCGCGTACGGATTGAATGCAACAACCGGTCGAATCGGCGTTGTTTCGTCGCCGTCGCCGACGGCCAAAGTCGTAGCTGAAGCGGTCGTGACGAGGCTCGCCTGTGCAACGCGCGCCGCGTCGATGTGCGCCCGCCAGATTTCGTTCATCGCCGCCGTCGTCGCCGCCGCCTCGCCGCCGTTGCTGCGCCTGATTTTCAGATGCAAATTCGAGCGACTGTTGCGCAACGCTTCGAGATTCGTGTCGATGCGATCCGACATCGAGCGCACAGCCGCTGGCGCCGCTGGCGTCGACGTTGAAGTTGGCCTCGTGCCGTCGTCAAAGCCCGACGGTGCGGCGGCGGCGCCCGCCTCGTCGCTCGGCTGCGCGCGTTTGTTGGCGAGGCGGTCGCGCAGCGTGACCGGCATGAGCAGTCGATTGCTGCTGCCGACGCGAATCGAGACGCTCTTGTTGTGCGCAAACTGCAGGTGGTAGCCGGCAAAGTTCATGTAGGCGCTGGCCGTGTCCTTGGCGTCCTGGTAGAGCGAGAGAATGCCGTCGGTCACCTGCCAGTGCTTCTGCGCGTCGGCGTTCTCGGCGATCAGCTCCTGCGACACTTCGTCGAGCTTAAAGCCGTGCGGCAAGCGAGCGGCCGGCGCTGCAAACAGCATGCGCAACGCTTCGATGCCGCCGCTCGAGAAGACGCGCTGCATGCGGTGCAGCGACGGCGCCGCGACGCGCAGCGGCACGCCCGACGTGATGCGCGAAAACGACGGCACCAGCGCGAGCTTGTCGGCCATCGAGCCGACGTTGCCGAGCGCCATCTGCACCTTCATGTTGCGCTCCTGAGCCTCGCGCAGCAAGTCGTCCGGATAGCGCCGGCCCTCGTAGTTGCGCGAAAAGATCGCCGGAAACTGCGTGCGCAAGTTGACGCAGAGCTCCGGCATCGACGTCCAGTACATCAGATCGGCGGCGCGATCGTTGTGCCCGCACTCGGTCTGCCGACTCATGAAGAGGTCGTAGTCGATTGCGCTCGTGATCGCCAGAATCGGCTCGGTGATTGCGTGCTGCCGATTCGTGTAGGCCGTCTGCCGCCGCTCGATCTCCTCGCCGTCGAGGCCGACGAGCGTTTCGTCGCCGCCGTCGAAAATGTCACCCGGATTGTAGTCGGCCGCCTGCAGCGGCAGCAGCGCCGTGTGCGAGTGAAAGTAGAGCACCTTGTCGGGGTTGCGCTTAAAGTCGACGTAGTCAAACAGGCCGTGGTAGGTGTGCAGCTGCTGCGTGTTGAAACGGTGCGCCGGCGCCTCGAGCGGCGCGCAGATCAGCAGCCGCGCCGTGTCGGTTGTGATGTTCTGCAACTCGAGCAGCGACTCCTTCATCGCCGCCGCCTGCGTCTTGTGGTAGACGAGCGCGTCGAGCAGCACGTAGATGCGCGTCTCGGTGTCGCGGTTCGTCACCTTGTTGCCGCTGCCGTCCGGATTCAGCAGCCGCTGCTCGTAGTCGGCCGGCCACTCGCGCCTCGCAAAGATGTGGCCCTTGAACACGCCCGGCCGCTTCGGGTCGGGCTTGATCAGTCGCTCGTTGCCCTCGACGACGCCCGTCATGGCGCGGTGCTTCTCCGAGCGCTGGCACAGCGCGAGAATCGCCGTCATGGCGTTCTTCTCCGACGGCCGCTCGGTGCAGCGCGTCATCAGCGCGCGCGCCACGTTCAGCAAGCCGCGCCCGTCCTGCGGCAGCAGTTCGAGATACTGCCAGTGGTAGGTTAACGCAAGGTCGGAGAACTCGCGCGTCGTCGCCGCGCCGCTCATCAGCGCAGCGGCGTCGGCCGTCGCAGCGATGGCGGCGGCTTCGACCGGCGAGCTGAGCGTGGCGAGCACGACGCGTCGGTCGGGCATCGGATTGACGCTGCGCGTCGCGTGCACGACGCCGTCCTTGACGTCAAAGCCGAGCAGCCGGCGCGCCGCCTCGAGCAGCTTGCTCTCGGTGTCGTCGCCAAAGATCGACGCGCACGCCGAAATGCCAAACACGATCTCCGGGATCTCGCACACGAGCAGCCGCTCGATGTTGGCCATGTGCTCGACGATGTGGTCGCCAAAGCGCTTCGCGTTGCCGGTGCGCGTGTCCATGCGCAGATCGAAATTCACCTCGCTCATCACGGCGGCGGCGACCGCCTTCATCACGACGAGCGTGCGCACGACCTGCTGCACCTGGATCACCGCCTTGGCGTCTGACATTGCGTGGCCGCGCGCGCCCATCTCCTTGACGACGGTGTTCCAGTGCACGGCAAACGCGTCCATGTTTGGCGGCTTGATCGCACCCATGCCAATCATGCCCTCGGTCACCTGAATCAGGTGCGCCAACACCTGCTGGCGCAGAATCGCCGTCTTCTGCTCCTTCGACAGCGACTGCACCTCGACCGGATTGATCTTCTCGGCAATGTCCGGATCGAACGACGGCTTCAGCACCATGTAGCGCTTGCAGAGTGGCGACGTCGCGTCGATCTTGTTGTTCGTGGCAAACACGCCCGTCATCATCTTGGACGTGACGTGCACCTGGCGCGTGCGCTTGCCCTTGTCGTAGGCCATCGTGCGCGTGACGCAGATCTTGTTCGTGAAGAGGCACTTGATAAACGACGCGCCGCCGTCCTGGCCGGTCTTCTCGGCCGTCTCCTGCGTCAGCGTGAGCGGCGCCTCCTCGATCATGAGCACGCAAAAGTCGCCGTTCGCGTCGTCCGACAGCGCCAGCGCCGACATGTGCGACAGCATAATCACCCAGCCGGGCGGCAGCATCGAGGCGCACTTGCTCTGCAGATACGACTTGCCCGTCGACGCGTCGCCGGCGAGCAGCGTGAAGAGCGACTGCTTCGTGTTGAACTGCGGCGCCGCCAGGCAGGTGATGCGCACCAACAGCATCGTCTCAAACGACTGGCCCGGATTGCCGACCGTGATCAGGTCGTCGGCGACGTGCGTCATGAGATTGTCAAAGTACGGCTGGTCGGGATAGCGCGTCGGAAAGAGCGGGAACTGCTTGTCGAGCTTCTCGAACCAGTCCATCGACACTTTGACGGCCGACGGCCGGAGCGGACTCGTCTTCATCAGATGCCAACAGGTACGCACGCGCGCGTTTCGATACTTGGTGTACGCTTCGTCGTACTCGTCGGTGCCGACCAGCTTGCCGCGCAGCGCCTTCTCCATCAGGCCGATCGAATTGATGCGCTCCTGCCAGTAGACCGACGTGCGCGCCAACACCTGTTCGGGCGTCTCGTCGGGCCCGAGCAGATTGCTCAGCGCGTCGTCAGTCGCCGCGCCGTCGAGACCGAGCTGCCGCGCCAGCATCTCGGCCGCTTCCTGTCCGATCGTTTCGCGCGACGGCGCCAACTGCAGACCGTCAATCGACGCAGCCAATACCTCCATCGGATCGTCGCTCGGATCCGACTCCATGGCGTCGACGGCGTAGTTGATTCGCGCGTCGTCGGCGTTGGCGAAACCGGCCTGCTGCCGCCTCGCTCCGGGCCTGCCTTCGAGCTCGTCGTCGTCGAAAGTTTTTCGCTGCCAAAACGCGTCTGGTAGCGAGTCTTCGAAGCTGGCCATTTTCGCTGCACACGCTGGCATGTCAGCATACGAGCGCGCAATATGCGAGCGAAAAAAACAAAAAAATTCAAACTTTAAATTCGGTCAGTCTTTGTCGAATTTTGTGGCTGCGTTGACACCTATCTTTGGCGTGGTTCGGGTGGCCCGCTCGGCGCCCGAACCGCAAACAAAAAAAATTGCGAAAAAATGACCACTGTCATGAGTGAAGAGGCGAAAGGCCTCGCCGTCGACGCCATCTGGGAGGAGCCGCACTTTGCGCGAATCAAGGCGTCGTATCTTGCGAAAGCTGGCGGCGACGAAGTTCAGGCGCTGACCAACGTCACCGCCGTCTGGGGCCAGCGTCTTTTGAATCTGAAAATCGCCGCCGCGAAGAAAGCGCACGACGCCGGCCAACCGCTGCCCGATCCCGATCCGCCGGCAGTCGTCGCTGTCGCTCCGCCGACTCCGGCTCCGGTTGCGCTGACGGTCGTGCAAGTTACCTGCGACGACATGCCGATCGACGCGCAGCCGACGGCGTTTGACACGCTGATGAAGTCGCCGCAAAAGGCGACGCACGCCAAGAAGAAGACCGTCACCGAAGACGGCGAGACGAAGAAGCCGAAAGCCAAGCCGAAGAGCAAAGCTGCGGCGGCGGCCGCCGTTGCGCCCGAGCTGCAGTTTACCGAAGATGGATTGATCCAGGGCATGGTCGGCAAGACGATCGAGAAGATCACCTTCCAGACGCTCGCCAAGTACGTCGACGATCCACGTCGCGCGCGGCTGGTGATTCAGGCGTTTGTCGCCAACTGGCTCGTCACGACCAAGGACAAGACGCTCGAGGCCAAGGTCAACGAGCTGTGCAAGAAGAGCCTGTTTGAGTCGAAGCAAGAGTCGGGCGAGCTCAACGTCAATCCGGGCGACTACGCGCTCGACACGGCGCGCGCCGAACTGATTGCCGCCAACAAGAAGACCGCCGAAGAGGAGCTCAAGCCCGAGAGCGACAAGTACACCAAGACGCAGTTTGCCGCCGCCGTCATGCTGCGCGCGCGCAACACGCTCTACGACAAGGTTGCGCTGCGAGCGCTGCTCGCCTACCGCTTCGCCGTCGCCGACGACGCGCAGCTGTGCGTGCTGCCGTACGGCGTCGACGAGTCCAACGTGCACGTCGTTCCGATGCGCCCGCGCAACTGGGCGGCCTTCTTCAGCGTCGACTACCTGCGCGCCTACGTGAACCTCTGCTTCTCGGGCGAGCTGGCGCCAAACGGCTTTGCGCTCGTCGACAGCGCGGCGCTTGGTGCGCGTCTCATCAGCGACACCGAGATCGATCCGGGCCTGCTGCTCGCCGCCTTCTCCACCGGCGACAGCCACGCGCTGTTTGTCGCGTTCCGCTCGCTGTTTCCGAATGCCAACACGGTGGTGGCGACCGACTTGGCGCTCGTCGAGCAGCCGGAGCTGAAGGCGTTCTACGCCGAGGCGGTGAAGAAGGAGGCGGCGCCAAAGAAGCAGCGCGCCAAGAAGGTCGACGCCGACGAGAAGGCGACGACGGCCGCCAGCGCCAACGGCAAGGCGACGATCGAGAAGTTTGCCAAAGCCAAGCTGCCGCCGCCGGCGCAGCCCAAGCCGCGCGCCGTCGCGTCGGCGATCACGTTCACGCCGCTCGATCCAAACATCGACGCGCAGCCGGCCAAGACGGTGCACGCCATCGCCGCCGACGTCGGCGCGCTCGCCGAACTCGAGCAGCTGGCGCCGTTCACGACCAAGGACGACGTCTACTCGATTCTCAGCGTCGCGAGCGAAACGAAAGCGGCGGCGACGTCGAAACGCGCACAAGCCGCTGCGGCTGCGGCGGCCGAGGGAGCGGCGGCTGCTGCTGCTGCAGCGGCGAGCGCCAACGACGACGACGGCGAGGTGAGCGACGATGTTAATCTCGACAAAATGCCTGCGTCGACGCGCTCACGCTTCCTGCTCCTCTGCAACCAATTGCCAAAGGTGTCGCGCCGACTGCTGATGCAGACCGAGCTCGAAAGCGCGGCGCGCAACGCGGCGGTCGAGGGCAAGCAGCCGACAAACAAGAGCGAAGTCGAGGTGCAGAAGCGCGAGATCTTTGGCCGCGCGGCGCTGCTCGGCCGAAAGCCGATCGACCCGGCGACAGTCGTCGACGGCGCGTCGCTGACGCGGCTGATCGAGGGACTCGACAAGGGTCTGGTCGAAGCGCGCTGCCAGCTCGAGTTCCAGCCGGTGGCGATCGCGCAGCTGCTGCAGAAGGTGGCCTTTGCGGCCAACGAGCGCAACGAGTACCAGCTGACGAGCGAGAACGCCGAGCAGTTCTTCGAGCAGCCCAAGATGATCGCGTTCATGGCGCTGGCGATGTTGATTCTCAAACTTTTGCGCTTTACGAGCGACGCCTACGGCACCGCCAACTGGCCCGACATGTCGCGCGACGTCAAGAAGGTCGCCGCCAACCTCGAAGGCACGCTGACGCGTGGCTGGTTTTGAGCAAATTGAACACAACAAATAATGAATCAAGATGAATGGATCAGACAGAACAGCGGGCACTTCTATACAGGAAAGTCGGAGGACGAGATGATGTCGTCATGGCGTTTATACACCCACCCGATCGAGAGGAAAAAGGCGACAATTTCTATTGCAAAACAAGCGAGCAACAGCATGAGCGGAAAAAAGACAAAGCCGGCGAAGAAAATCACCAAGCAGAAGAAGACAACAAGCGCTAAGTCAAAGCGCGTCGGCGATGGCGTTCGCGCGAGCAAGATGTCTGGACCGGTGAAAGTTTCGCGCGGCAAGAAGGGCGCCAAGATCTACGACTTTTCGCAGGGCGGCTTTGTCAAGGCGGTGTCGGTGAGCAAGGGCGCGGTTTTATTGAAATTCTAGCTGCTTGCCGGTCGCCACAACGGCTGCTTGTTCCTGTAGTTGGTTTCGTACTTTTGCATGTAGATTGTGCGGCCGACGTAGTTGAGCATCACGCCCATGGCGTGGTCGTCTTTGCGGTGGCCCATTTTGCCAGTGTAGATCTCGGTGTACTGCACCTGGCCGTCGTCGTCGCCGCTCACTTTGCGAATCTTCCTCTTGCGTTTGAAGCCGGCCAACTGCTCGATCATCATGGCCTTCATCGCGGCCGGATCGCCGGTCGTCGACACGAGCAGCGGATGAAACTTGACGATTTTGCTGTGCATCGCCGCCGAGAACAACACCACCATGCGCTTCTTGCCGGCGTTGTCGGTGCGCAGACCCGAGTGCTTCTCGTCCTCGTCGAGCAGAAAGACGCGTGGCACCTGGTGCTCGATCAGACCCGTGCAGTAGATGCCCGACGCCAGACCGGTGTTGGACTCGGGAATCAGCACAATGTCGGCGCCGTCGAGGCCCGGCAGCCGCTTGCGCAGCTCGATCACGTGCCGCACCACCACCTCGGCGTGCTGTCGCGGCGCATAGATGCCGTGCGAGTTGAACGATTCGATGCCGACGATCTGCGTGGCGGCGGTGTTAGACTGCACCGAAACGAACAACACGATGACTGCCACGGCGACGCTATTTCGACCAAACATGACACGCGAACAGTGGACGCTGATTCACGACGCAGCACAGCAACGCTCGACGAGCGTCGTCGATGTGATGTGCAACACGCTCACGCCAAACGTCGTGCTCGAGTATTACGCGCGGCTTGTCAATCGCGTGTGCGATCACGAGCTGCGAGCGTCGACGTCGCTGCTGCGCGACAAACGCACACCTCTGGCGCTGCCTCACGCGGGCGACAGCGCCATTCCGCTTGGGCTGGGCAAGTTTCTCGCCGAGCGACGACTCGACACTCTCAACACGCTGTCGCAACTCAGCGACGAAGCGTCGCGCTTTGGTGACGAGTCGCTGAGCGACGAGCAGCGCAAAACGATCGACGTCGTCACCAAGGCGATCGAGGTGATCGACCGCTACGATCGGGTCGCCAACATGGTGCACCACTCGTTTGGCGATGCCGACGAGTCGGCCGGCGCGCTGCTGCGCGCAATCTTTTTCGTTGCGTTGACGCACTCGCACGCGCTGCGCGAGGTCGTCTGCTGCCAGAGCAACGCCGAACGGATGCGATCACACGGCGCCTTTGGACCGGCGTCGGCGATTCGCGTCTTCTTTGGCAAGCTGCCCGTGATCACCGAGCGATACACGCGATTCGAATTGACCGAGTGCGAATACGTGTCGGAGATTCGCACGCTGGCGCGCACTGGATTCACGCTGTCGGAGCTGGGTCGGATGCGATAGTGCGCCAAAACGGATCCGCTTTCCGTTTTCCGTTTTCCACTTCCGTTTTGGGTGGCTCCGCTTCGCTCCGCTCCCGCCACACACACACACACACACACACAATACAAAATGGTTCTTACCACCATCAGACCGTTGACAAAGATCGACGAGACGATGGCCATTTTCGACGTGTCGCCGCCGCACGCCGGATCGATGGCGACAAAGATCTTGTCCGAGGTGATCTCGGCCATGCGCATGACCGACTCGGGTTTGGCGAGGTGCGCGACGTCGAGCGGATCGAACGCCGGCGTGATCGACGCGTCGCCGGGCATGTTGCGCATCTCGGCCATGAACGTGTCGAGGTCGTTGGCGAGCAGAATCTCGAGCTTCTCGAGCTGCGACGACATGTGCCAGTGCGGCAGATCGGCCATGAGGCACTTGCACTTCTCGGGCTCGCCCTTGGCCTTGCAATCTTCGCACACCATCTCAAAGTTGAGCACCAACATGACCTTGCGCCCGTCGGGATAGCGCGCGTTGGCGAGCGGCGTGACAAACGAGTCGAAGCCGCTGATCGTCGTGATGCCCCACAACTTGACGCGCTTGCGCACGAGCGTCGGCGCAATGATCTTGTTCAGATCGGCCGCCTTCATCGAGTTGAGCTCCTCGAGGATCACGGTGCCGGTCGTCTCCTTCGAACCGGTGCCGCGCAGGTTCTCGCCGCTCGCTGGATAGGCCCAGAGATAGTTGACCGTGCCCCAGCGCGTCGTGTACGACATGCCCTGGTTCTTGTCGAGGTTCTTGATCTTGCCGCCGAAGCCGGCCTCCTGCGTCGCGAGAATGCGCACAAACTTGTAGATCATCATCAGCAGCATCCTCGACGCTCGGCCGTTGTTCGAGTAGATGCAGATGTCGTGACCGAGCGGCTGCGTCACCAGTTCGCACGCCGCAATCAGCGACACGATCGTCGATTTGCCCTGGCGACGCGCCATGAAGATCAACATCTCTGAGCGCAGCTCCGATGCGCCGTTCTCGCCGAGCAGACGCGGCAAGTGGTATTGAATCGTGTCGCCATAGAACTGCACCAGCGACGTCGCGCGCACGCCCTTGAGAATGACCTTTTGCGCCGGCGACAACTTGAGGCCTTTGTTCTGCACGTAGGCGAGCGCCTCGTCGATCAACCGGCAGCGCATGTCGCCCTCGCACTCGATTTCGTTGGCGCCCGCCAGCGACGGATACTCCCACGTCTCGAGCACGCGCGATTTGCGCAGCGTGTCGCTCTTCTTCTTGATGTCGCCCTTCAGCAGGTCGAGCGTGTAGTTGAACATTGACAACGAACATTGATTCGTCGCCTGGCGAGGTGGTGGTGGTGGCGGTGCTGCAGCAGCAGCTTCCGATTGAAGAGGACGCGGAACATTCGGACGTTTGATCGGTTTGTCGTCGAGGTCTTCGTCGTTGTCGTTGCGACTTCGCTTCTTTTCGTCGGGCGGCGGCTTCTTGGTTGGACCGATGCCGACTTGCGGCACTGCTTCGGCGAGTCGTTGAATCCAGTCGCGTCGAACTGTTTCCTGCGCGTCGACCTTCTTCCTCTTGGCGGTCGGCTGCGATACGCCCTCGCTCGACGAGTCGGCGGCGCCGGCAAAGCGACGAAAACGTGGCATGCGCGCGTGCGTTTCGAATGAATACGCAGCGTCGCGCCTTCATGATGTGCCTGGAATCATTTTCGCAAAACAGGCTCGTGCGCGCGGGCGCAAATAGTAATTCCGCCTGCAACATCTGGCGGCGCGGTGCGATTTCAGCCGTCGCATAGATCTGTTATGCTCATTGTATTGGCGCTGCTTTTGTTTGCGAGCGGCGCACTGGCCGAGTGTCAAAACTGCCAGCAGCTGCCGCCGCCGGCGTGCGACGTCAAGGGCGCGTGCTGCTACGGCAGCGAATTTGTGAAAATCTCCTGTCCCGACGAGTGTGCCGTACTCGGCTTCGTCTGGGCCGGTCCGTTCAGCGACGCGGCGCGCTGCAAACACCTGACGCCGTGCTGCTTCACCAACAACGGCACGTGCGCCAACCTCGGCTGCTTCGACTGCGTCAAGGGCGGCGGCGCGCCGATCGAAAAGTGCGAACACTGCTCGCAGCTCACCACGGCAACAACGTCAACGTCGACCAAAACCAAGCCGACGCACACGAAAACGACCACCGGCTCGACGACGCCGATGCCGACGCCGCCGGCGGGCGGTTGCTGCTGCTTTGCCGACGGCAGCACGCCGTCGATCAAGACGGCTGAGGAGTGCCACACGGCGGGCGGCATCTATCGCGGCGACGGCTCAACGTGCAGCGCCGACTCGTGCAAGGTCAAGTGTTGCAATGTTGCGAAAAATATTTGCAAACACGCCAACACGCGCGCCGAGTGCGAGGACGAGTTCAACGCCGGCGGCTTTCAGGGCATTGGCGAGTGCACTGCGGAGCTGTGCGGTGGCGCGTGCTGCGTGCACGGCCGCGCGCTGCTGGCGCACTCTGATGCTGAGTGCACAACGCGCGGCGGCGATTGGCTCGGCTTTCAGACGCTGCTGATTGACGAGTTGTGTCCGCGCGCGTGCTGCGTCGGCGACAGCTGCGAAATGGCGACGGCGGCCGATTGTCGCGACGCCAACGGCATTCCGTGGGCTGCCGGCGATACGTGCAGCACGGTCAAGTGCAGCGGCGCGTGCTGCAGTTCGACGTCGGGCTCGCTGGGCGACGGTCCGACGCCCGAGGACGACGACGATCCGGAAGTCGCGTGCAGCATCGTGCTCAACGACATTGTCACGTCGGGTCGCGAGCGCTGCGAAGCGATCGCTGGCTCTGTCTACCAGGGCGACGGTTCGGTGTGCGGCGCCGATCTCGACGGCGACGGCCACATCGGTGCCGCCGACGACGACGATCACCAGGACGACGAACTCGAAGCGCTCGAGATCAAGGGGCAGTGCTTCAACGACGGCGCGTGCTGCTTGCGCGACAAGAACGCCGGCGACGAGAACGGCTGCGTGCGCACGCCCGACGTGCAATCGTGCGTGGCGCGCAACGGCACCTTCCAGGGCATCGGTTCGCGCTGCGACCAGCGCAACATGTGCAAGCTGTCGGCGTGCTGCCTCGGCACGCAGGGCGGCTGCGTCGACGTGCACATTGGCACCGGCGCCGTCGAGTGTCGGCTGAAGGGCGGTCGCTACGTTGGCGACGGCACGACGTGCGAGCTGCCCGGCATGTGCGATCCGGACTCGGGCGCGTGCTGCTGCGAGGGCCAGTGTCTGAACATGCCCAACGCGACGGCATGCTACGAGTTTGGCGGCTGCTCGTTCCGCGGCACGGGCACGTCGTGCATTCACGCCGACGTGTGCGAGTCGAACCAGCCCGACGAGGGCGCGTGCTGCATCCAGAACTCGTACCTCGGCGAGCCGTCGCAGTGCGTCATGATGCCGAGCGCGGCGGCGTGCGTGTTTCGCGGCGGCGTGTTTCGCGGCAGCAAGTCGAATTGTGACGCGCCCGACGCGACGTGCGGTCCGCAGACCGGCGTGTGTTGCGTCGACGGCGTCGCCTACGACGACCAGACGGCCGACGAGTGCACGCGCTGCGGCGGCAAGTTTGCCGGCATCGGTTCGGCGTCGGGCGACGAAGGCGTGTGCGACGAGCGACACCGCGGCGCCTGTTGCAAGAAGCACCACGGCTGCGACGACACGACCTACGCGCAGTGCAAGCGCAACGGCGGCAACTTCCAGGGCTTCGAAACCAAGTGCTGCGACGACGGCGTCTGCGACGCGTGCTATCCGTGCTCGCTCGACAAGAGCACGTCGGCCTGCGAGTCGGACGCCGACTGCACCGATCCGGCCGTCTGCGTGCTGCAGTTTGGCGTCTGCATGGTGCCGGCGTCGCGCATTCACCAGAAGCGCATCTGGAATCCGAGCGTGCACGCGCGCGCCATGAAGATGGGCTTTGTGCCGCCCGTCAAGGCGATGCCGCATCTGGCGTTTGCTCTTCACGATGGCGACGCCGACGACGAAGTGGCGGATGACAGCGACGCACCGGATGGTCCGTTTTCGTGCGGCGACGAATCGACGATCGGGCAGTCGTGCATCATCCATCCGTGCCGCGGCAAGTGCGCCGTCGGCACGTGTGCGGCGCCGCCGCCGGGCACGACGACGGGCGCGTGCAAGGCGGTGTGCGTGCAGCTGCACGAGTACGACTGCGGCTGCACGTGTCGCGATCCGTGGTGGGAGACGTGCGCATTTATTTCGGGCGCCGTCGTCGTCGACACCAACGCCAACGACGCGCTCGACTTTCCCGACGGCGCCGACACGCTGTTTGAAACGGCGGCATTCACCGTGTCGCTCTACTCGTCGCCGATCGAAGCCGACTCTGACACGCTGCTGTCGACCAAGAGCTCGGCGACCGGCCGCTTTGCCTTTTCGGGTCTGCCCGGCGGTCGCTACAAGGTCAAACTCGACGTGCCCGACGGCTACCGCATCGAAGACGGGCTGACGGCGACGCGCATCGTCGAAGTGACGTGCATTCCCGAGGCCGAGCAGGCGGCGGCCGCTGCGGCGACGGAGAAGCGATCGATGTTGGCGGCGATTCACTCGCAGTTCCTGACGATGCTCAACGGCAAATCGCTGGCGAACCACATCGTCGACAACGTCTACTTTCTCATTGCGGTGGGCCAGGAGCCGCCGGCGCAGCAGACGACCGAGCCGTTGGCGTCGGGCTCGGTGTCGGGCGCCGTGCTCGCCGTCGTGCTGATTTCGGTCGTGCTGCTGTGTGCCGCGGCGCTCGTCTTTGGCTGGCTGCAATCGCTGCGACTCTTGCGGAAGCCGACCGTCAGCACGGTTGCGGCGCGAACTGTGATTGGCAATGCGATGCCGCCGATCCGACGTTGAAAATGAACCAGTGCGTGTGCCACGCAAATGCTCTTTGCGTAAATCACAATAAGAGATGATATTGTTGATCGGAATGTTTGGATTTGCGCTGGCGGCGGTGACCGTCGACGCATTTTGCCAGAGCAACGGCTTTTCAAAACTCTTTCACGAAGCGTTGCCGCGCTATCAACCGCGAAGCGGCGGTGTTCCCGGGTTTGAAAAGTTTCAAATGCACGAGTTTGCAACTTTTCAACACATGCAATGGGAAAAGACATCTACAACAGTCTCCCGGCGACCGAGTTGGCAAAGCACCTGCGGCCTGGCTCGATTGTGCTCGACATTGGCGCCAACTTTGGCGCATTCACGCGCAAGACGATCGAAATCTGCCCGAAATGTTTCGTCCTGGCATTTGAGCCGGTGCCGCAGTACGCTGGACTGATCAATTATCGTTATGGCTGGCACCCGCACGTATCGGTTTTTCCTTTCGCGATCGGTGAGAACGCCGAAACGTTTGATCTTTGGCTCTCGCCGACGAACCTCGGATGGAATACGATGGAAATGTCACGAGCCACCGACGACATGGTCAAAACTTCGATTTCAGTTCGCAGTTTCGATGCGCTCATCAAGATGCCGCTCGACATTTCTCTCATCAAGATTGATGTCGAGGGTTCTGAATGGCGCGTGTTGCGCGGTTTGAAACGCACGCTTGGGTCGCAGAATCCATTGCCGATCCTGCTCATCGAAGTCGCATGGCCAAACCAGGAGCCAAACTGGCAGAAGAAACTCGCCGAATTCGAGTGGCTCTTTTCGATCGGTTATCGCCGTGTCGACTTTTCGCTAATGTCGGGGACACAAGATGTCGTCTTTGTTCCGATCTAAACGAGAGTGAAAGGCAAAAGTTCATTGCTGCGTGTCGTCAAACTCGTCGAGCATCTTGGCCTCGTACTCCTTGCGCGTGCCCGGATTGAAGCGCACGCGCTCCATCAGGCTGGCGCATCGAAAGTTCACGTTCGGCTCGGCGTTGCGCGTGCGCGTAAACGCAAAGCCGAGCAGCATCATCGCCATGATAAAGTCGCCGTTGGTGATGTAGCCGCGCGACGGATTGGTGCGCTTCTTGGCGCGGTAGGCTTCGAGGTGGTGCTTCAAACCGTACGACGAGTGCGCGCGCACAACCTTGTCGGCGCGCAAATTGGGCGGCAGCTTCGCCAGGATCATGCGCGGGATGTCGGTCAGCGCGAGTTGGATGGCCTTCACGTCCAGCAGCGTGCCGGCAGCGCGACGCTCCACGTAGTCGGCCTGCGTCTCGTCGTTCTTGGCGAAAACTCCCTTCTGCGTGAGCACAAGCTTGCGGCTCTCGAGATACTCGAGCTGTCGCGCGATTGCGTTCACGACGATCGGATTGGCCGGTTCGGCCGAGCGCGCGCCGGCATCATAAAAGCGCTTTCCATTGATGTCGACGCCGGCGACGTGAAACTCGCCGATCAGGGCGCGCGTAAAAGTCGGAAATGTCACTTCGGCAGAGGCAGAATTGTCGTGCGGCGGAATGGAAACACTCATTGTTTATAGTGGTTGATGGATGAGTTTGATTTCAAAGTTGGTCGCTTAGCGCGTCGCGAAAAACAGATTGCGAAGAAGCTCTGGCTGCGCGGCAGAAAGTACGTCGAATGCGAACAAGAGTACGTGCCGTACGAGCGGCAGCACAGCGAGCGGCGCGGCGGCGCACACCGATTCGTCAAATTTCTGCGCGAGCAACACGCCGACACACAGCACGTCGTCAAAAGTGCGTGGCGAGCCATGTTCTCGAAGAAGCACCTGCAACAGCGCATGTTTTGGCGCGAGTGTAGCCGCAAGCGAGCTGCGAAGCGGACCGACTCTCGACGCAACGAAAGAGTGAAACTGCTTCACTTCTTCGAATAGACCGAAATCAACTTGAGTGGCTCGTCGCCAATCTGTTCGATCTTGTGACGCCGACCGGCTTCGATGATAAACAGCTCGCCGGGGCTGACGGTGTGCGTGCGCTTTGGCGTCTGCAGGCCGAGCGCCATCGACGGCGCGGGCGCTGCGTTTGGCATCAGGACGGCATCGATTTCGTGGATCACGCCGTTGGTCGCCATCTTGTCGGCGTGCACCACTTCGCTGTCGCCCACGTAGAGCCGACCGACGGCGTCGACGTTGAGCGCGTACTGCGAGCCGCCGAGCATCGCGAGCTTGCGGCCTGGCTGCTCCTGCACCATGGCGTAGAGCTGCTTGGCGTTGAGCACCGCCGGCGCGTAGACGTGGTTCTTGAGGATTGCGGCCAGATTCGGCACCGACGCGACGTTGGCCAGCGTGATGCCCATCTTGGTAAACGCCTCGTCGTTGGGCGCAAAGATCGTCAGCGCGCTGTTCGACAACACATTCACGAGGCCCGCCGCTTCGACGGCCGCCGCCAGGATGCGGTGCTTTGGACAGGTGGCGATCGCTTTGTAGAGATTCTTGCCCTGGAACGACGAACAGGCGACCGACATCAGCCTCTCGGTCGGCGTCATGTATTCGGTGTGCAGCGGCGCTTCAACGGTGATCTTGGCGGTGCCGTGCACGACGATCACAAACTGATCCTCGGTCGGGTGCGTTTCAAATGGAATCACTGCGCCGTTGAACGAATCGACGGCGCTCAGGTGCAAGCTGAGTGACGGCGTCTTTTTCAGCACCAAATGTTTCTGTTCGTTTTGCAGCGCCGCCGCAAAGAGCGGAAACGGCTCGCCGCTGGCGATCTGCGGCTGCATTCTTGCTTGACGACTGTCGAGCGCCGTTGGCCATTGGTTGATGCGGCAAAACTCAAAAACCACGCCCAAAATCAGATTCAAAATATGAGCATCCAGGAGCGCCTGCTCAAAGCCCGCAGCGACGTCGCGCAGAAGAAGATCGCCGAGGATCACACAAAGACAAACGAAATCCTCGAAGCAATCGTGTGCAAGATCCAAGAGGCCGCGGCGCGGGGCGTCGATCATGTTATCGTCGACGCACCGCACGTCGGAGCTTCATTTATCCGTGGCGAACTCGAGACACACTGCGTCATCAAGCCGTATCGACCGGACGACGACGATTGCATGAAGTGGCGCATCGAGCTCAAGTATCGCGAGGACGTCGATTCCTAGAGTGAAAAACGAGCGTTCAATTCGATGCTAGTGTCTGTGTTGTCGATCGGTCGAGCAGCTTGATTTTGAGCGGTTTCGCTGCGCCGATCAGTTTCGTCGTTGTTTTCGAAGAAGCCGCCTCGTTGACGCGTGCGGCGAGATTCATGCTCTCCATCGCAATGGCGTTGCGCGCACCGGCGCTGAGCGACGCGAGACTGCCGCTGTCGGCGGCCGCCTGCTGCACGCGTTCGAGCGCGCGCGGCGCACTTTCGCGGCCCTCGTTGACGGCGCGAAACTCGTCGACCAAGAAGTGCGCGTCGACCGGAATCATGTTCGTGCTGCCGGCCGGCAGCGCGGCGGCCTTGCGCTTGTCGGCGCTGACGCGGCGGCGGCGCGACTTGTTGGCGCTCGACTCGACGAGATCGGTGCTCTGCACGGCGCAGCGCGCGACGTACGGATAGAGCATCTTGAAGCACGCCAGTATGTGTTCGCTCGTCTTCATGCCGGTCAGAACGATGTTGCCCGGATCAAAGACGAGCGCCTTTGAACGGCGATCCTCTTCGCGGCCCGAAATGCCGTAGATCTCGACGATCGCACCGACAAACAGCAGCTTAAAGTAGGTGACGAACGGGTACTTGGAAAACGCATCGAGATCGATTTTGAACGGCGCCGTCGTCGAGCCGACCATGTTGTGCACCTTGGTGCTGACGAGTCGCATGCCTTCGTACGGCCGCGCGACGACGCCGGGCAGCACTTCGGCTTCGACCGACGCGATCACTTCGATGAACGAGCGCACGGCGTCGCGCGCCGCCTCGATCGTCTGCGAACCGGTGTTGACGAATTTGCCGTTCTCAAACGCGTGCGTCGACGAGCGCGGTGCGCTCATGCGCCGCGTCATTGCGACGAAGCGTCGCTGATTCTGGTAGACGCCGTAGCTGCGCAGCCGCGGCACGAGCCACTTGACGTTGACGCGCATGTTGGCGACCGCCGTCAGCACGAGATTCTGGATCCAGATCGCCGGCACCGTGTCGCGCATGCCCGGGAATCGCTCCTCCATCAGGCCGGCGACGTGCGCAAAGTAGTTGCTGTTCTCGTCGAGATCGTCGGTTGGCGCGTCTTCTTCGTCGGCCACCTCGGGCGCCAGTTTGTCAAAGATTTCGTCATCGTCGTCGTCTTCTTCGTCGTCGACTAGTGTATCGTGTTCGTTTCCTTCGTCGTCGCTCGCGGCGCGCGGTCGACTTCGTTGCGCAGCGCTCGGGAAACCGGCCGCGCCCGCCAAATTGCCGTCGGCCGACTGACGTGCACGCTTGGTGCGAATCACAAACGGCGCTTCCTCCGGAGCTGCGGCCGCCGCCGCCGCTGGCTCTTTCTTTTTCCGCTTCTTGTCGGCTTTCTTTTTGGCCTCTTCCTCCTGCAGTTTGCTGATCACGTCGTCGTTGAGGTCGCCGTCCTTGCCGGCGAATTTGCGCAGTTGTTGCAGCGCTTTTAGATAGTTGGGATCTAATTTCGGTTGGGCTTCTGTCATTCTTTTCGTCGCGCAAATGATGAACGCCGACGTTGACATTCCAATCGATCACAAGGCGCGCATCGTCAATCCGACCGTCGGCGCCAAGCAGTGCGGCGACCGCACGATTCGGTTGATTCTGCTCGGCAACGCCGGCGCCGGCAAGACGTCGCTGTTTAGGAAGTTCTGCAAGGACGCGTTCACGTCGCAGCCGTCGCTGACGCGCGCAATCGATTTCGAGATAATCTACGCGTTTCTCGACACGGCTTGCGCCGAAGTGACGCAGATCAAACTGTTTGACATTCCGGGCGACGAGCGCTGTCGGTGCGTCGTGCCGCAGTACTCGCGCGACGTGCAGGGCGCGATCTATGTGTTTGACACGACCGACCCCAAGTCGTTTCGCGATCTGGAGGAGTGGCGCAAGATGCTGCACGCCGGCACCGCCGATTGCGCGCGCATCCTGGTCGGCACGAAAGCCGACATGTACAGTTCGCTCGACGCGCTCGGCAATCCAAAGCACACGCAATGGCTCAACGACAAGGATCTCGGCGCGGCGTGCAAGCAGCTCGGCGCCGACTGCGGCTTCAAGCTCGTGTCGTCGCTCACCGGCAAGAACGTGATGGAGGCGGTGATGACCGTCGCCGCGGCCGCCGCCAAGCATCCCGACGCACCGCACATGGCAACGCTCAACTTGAACTCGCCGCGCAAGTCAACCTCCACCAGGAAGGACACGTCAAAGTGTTGTAACTAACTGAAACGATGATCCGGGTTCATTCGGCTTTGCGCTTCTTCTTGTCGTTGTCTTTCGTCAACGCCGCGTACCGTTGCATGAGAAACGCAAAGCGTTGCTCGTCGCTTGCGTTCTTGACGTCAAAGCCAAACATCTTGTCGACCGCAGCGTCGAGCTCCGACCGGAGCAGCGCAATGTACTCGTCTTCGGCGCAGCAATAGGTGCAGTGCAACGAGTTGGGCGCCGACTGACGCTTCTCGTCGGCCGATCGCGTGTCGCCGTCAGCCTTGCGCGCCAATCGATAGCGCTCGATCGACATCATTGCTTGGCTGCAGTCTTGCGCTGCCTGGCCGTCGCCTTTGTCTGGCCAGGGGAAATTTTGATATGTCGAAATGTCGTACCAGCGACGGCTGCCAAGACCGGCGCACCAGGCACGATGCATCGCCGACGACAACACCGCCTGATCATAGTAGCTGTCGCTGTCGATGAAAAACGTCGACGCCGTGCACACCGCGACGTCTTTGCGAGTGCCGTCGGCGTACTTGCTAGGATCGACGCGCGCCACGGGCACGACGCGATACCCGGCCTCCCACATACCCGGAATCACCAACACAACGCCCGGTCTCGGCAGCGCCACGCGGCCCCAGTGATGCGGTGTTTGTATGATCTCCGTCCATTCTGCGCCCAACTCTTGGCGCGCCAGCCGCACGTTTTCGATGCGCTCGGCAAACGCCGTTGGAATGGTGTGCGTGACATCGTTCAGATCGAGACAGTACATTTCACGACCGACGAGCATCGTGTGCGCCATCACCAGCGGGCGAATGAAACGACCAAGCGACGCGTCCTCCTCGAGATAGGCGTCGACCTGTTCGCGCGTCATCAAGAAGCCAAAGATGTGTGCTGCGTCTTTCAGCAGGCTTCCGCACTTGATCTGCGGCGCCGAGTCGACGAGATTCGTGTCGCGCCACCGTATTTGCACCCGCGACGAAGTCATTGTTTGTTTCAAACTATGAGTCAAACGCTCGGCGCCGAATTGACAAAGCTGTCTGATCAGCGTCTGTCAAAAATATCGCCTGCGCTGACGCCCGAAGAGGTGGCGCAGCTCGTCGCAAGCGCAAAGATGAACGCTCGCGAAGAAGCCGGTCGCGGCAAGAAAGAGGCGTTTGTGTTCTTTGATCGTTTCGAGCGCACCGGCGAGCGCAAGTCGATTCCCGTGCCAAAGGAGCGCAGTCCGGCGTTTGAAGCGAGCTTTGTCGGTCAGGACATCAAGGTCACATTCAAACGCGGTTTGTACTGCGGCTTCTGCAACATGTACGACTGCGGCAGCGACGATCACTACGGATACCACTTGCAGTGGAATTGAAAGATTTCAATCGTCATTTGAATTCGTTGCTTTGGCCGTTTCCCTCACAATTTCCAGAAGACGATCGCGAAATCCACTGAATTCGCCGGCATCTTTTTTGGGCTTGCTGCCAAAGAAATCGATTGCCACGGCAGCCAAATTTGAAAGTGCCTCTTCGAGTTCGGTCTTTGTCGCCGCTCTTTTTGCCCGCTTCGGCTGCGGCGATGCAGGAGGCGAATCCGGAACGTCGACGCCCTCGTAGTCTGCACGGACATAGCAAAACATGCAGTCTACGTCGACGCCTTCGACGAACTTGTTTGCAAGTCCGAGCATCACGTCCATTTCTCGTTTGTTGACCGTCAGAAATGGTGCGTGCTTGCGTTCAAAATGGTGTTGCCAATGCTCTTTTCGTTTGAAAATTGCGCCGCAGTTTCCGGCCTCGCACCGAACAACGCGGTTGCTCATTGTTCACTCGCTTTCGCTAGTGCTTTCGTTTCGCAGAGACCTTCGACGTTTGTCGACGAGCTTGAGTTCCTGCTCGATTTCCGCTTGTTCGGCGCTCAGTTGTTCGGCGCTCTCGTAAAACTCGCGTTTTCGCTTCTTGGCGAGCGATTCGAGTTCTTTGCGACGCTCCTCCAACGCTCGTTTTCGTTTCTCCAGAAGATCGTACTCCTCCTCGTCTTCGTCGTCGAGGTAGCTGCCGCCAAAGTTGATGTTCATCTGCGTGAAGCAGTCGCGACAATACTGCTCGCCGCGAAGCTCGCGACAGTCGAAGCAGTACGTCGCGTCGCAGTTTTCGCAGCCAAACGTGTGGTCGCGGCAGAACGTCTGGTTGCACTGCGAACACGTCGAACTGCAGCGATTTTCGATGTCGCGGCAAAAGTATCTTTCGCAAACCGCTTGCGAGCACAAGCTAAGATGCCATCGGGTGGTTTCGTTGCGATAGCACTCGCATCGGGGAGTAGTACACGTCATTTTTTCTGTGTTCAATTGGTTTCTTGGCGAATCCTGCGTGCCAGCTGCACGTCCTTGGGCATGATCGTGACGCGCTTGGCGTGGATCGCGCACAGATTCGTGTCCTCAAACAGGCCGACGAGGTACGACTCGGACGCCTCTTGCAGCGCGGCAATCGCCGACGGCTGGAAGCGCAGGTCGGTCTTGATGTCTTGCGCAATCTCGCGCACCAGTCGCTGGAACGGCAGCTTGCGGATCAGCAGCTCGGTCGACTTTTGGTAGCGACGGATTTCGCGCAGCGCGACGGTTCCCGGGCGAAAGCGGTGCGCGCGCTTCGTTCCTTCGACGGCAGCCTTTGTCTTCATCGAGCTGATATGCTTGCGCGGCGCTTTGCCGCCAGTCGACTTGAGCGCCGTTTGTTTGGTGCGAGCCATTCTTTGTTTTTGTTTTGGTTCACTCGTTGCGCGTCGTGTAAACGACACAATGCAGATGGCACTTGCGACACCGAAAGTTGGCGATCTCGGTGTAGATGGCGTCGGGTCGATGGTAGTGCATCGCAGTCCAGCCGACTTCGTGCCAGTCGTGAAACCAGCCCTCGCCATCGGGACAGCGGTGTTTGTTCCACTGGTGGCGCGCCACCATCGCCGCAAGCACCGTCGCCACGCCGGCGGCAAAGTAGGGCCACGACATTTTTCGTTTTGCGTTTATTTCTTTGCCGCGCCGTAGTTCAGCGTCGTCTGCACCAGCGCCGGACCATTCTTCGCTCGGGCCTCGTGCACCTTCCTTTGAAGCGCCTCGACAATCGCGCGATGCGTCGCTTCCTCGCGGCGAACCTCGGCGTAGGCCCGATGACGCTGCTCGAGATCGGCCGACCATTCGCGATCGACGTCGTTGACGACGAGCGCCGCCAGCGCGTAGAGTTCGTTTTGCAGCGCCGTCAGTTTGCGCTCTGCCGCAATCGTAAACCGTTCGAGTTGCCTAAGATCAGTCAGTCTGTGTTTGGATTGAAAGAAAAAACACAACATGAGCAAGCTTCCCACTGTCTCCATGAACAGTAACGGTTCAGCGTGCTCGACTTGTGCAACCGTTCCGCCGGCGTTTTCTGGCGATTTTACAGGAAGATATTGTTTTGCGTGCTGGGCTCGCGTGAGCAAAGACGAAAACGAGTGGCGCACGCGGATGTTGGCGGCCAAAGCCAAGTTGGCCGAGCGCCTCGACGCAGCGGGGATCGTGGTCGTCTGGGGCGGATACGACTACGAGTACTCGTATCGAGTCGTCGGACGAAAGCCGTTGCCGGCGCCCGCCCCACAACAAACAACTGAACAAACCAAATGACTGGTCGCGGCAAATCGATGAAGGGAATTGGAAAGATGGGCGCCAAGCGACACCGCGCCGTGCACAAAGATACGATCAAGGGCATCACCAAGCCGGCGATCAGGAGGCTGGCGCGTCGCGCCGGCGTGAAGCGAATCTCGAATCTGATCTACGAGGAGACGCGCGGCGTGCTGCGGATGTTTCTCGAGAAGATCATTGCACACGCCGTCACCTACTCGGAACACGCGCACCGACAAACGATCACCACGATGGACGTCGTCTACGCACTCAAGAACAACGGACGCGCGCTGTATGGATTCGGTGGCTGATTGGAAATAAAACGCTCAACGAGATGACAAATGTGCTATTTCACGGCAGTTCGACGCTCGTCGAGGGCGCGCTGAACCCGATGCCCAGCCGGGTTGTCGACGGCGAGCGCGTTGTGTTTGCCACCAACAAGCGTTGGATCGCGCTGCTGAACATTGTTCGCTTCACCGGCGCCGATCTCGAGTATGGCTACGACGAAGATGGCGCTGCCTATATCAAAGAGATGTACCACGACGCGTTTGTAAAGATTGCGCTGCAGGGAACTGGATACCTGTACACGGTGTCGGCCGAAGGGTTCGGCGGCGACGAGCGCCTCGGCATGCCCGGATCAGAGTTTATCAGCCGAAGCGCCGCTCCGATCATCGCCACCGAGGAGATCGAGCTAGTGCACCTCGCAATCCTCGAAGACGACGAATGTGTAATGTTCCACGAATACGAGTCGGATTCCGACGACAGCGATTGAAATAGATTCACTGTTTCTCCAGCGCAAGTTTGTGGATTTCGCACTGGCTGTGACTCTCGGAAACCAGTCGCCAGTATTCGCACTGCGCCGAGAACTCGTTGGCGTGCGCCGCCAGCAGCTTGCCCGACTTGCTGTCGGCCAGCACGTAGACAAACTTGGGAAACGGCGTCGTCTTCTTCTTCGTGCTCGACGACGACGCCTTCTTGACGCGCTTTTTGACGATCGCCGCCAGCGGCGCGGCAGCAGGCGTGGGCTTGGATTTCGACTTTTTGACGGAAGACGCCTTCTGCGCCAACACGTCGGCCAGTGGGATTGGTGTAATGAATGTGCTCATTGTTGACTTCAATCGTCCAGCGTCAAATCGATGATGCGTCGAACAGTTGTCGTGCGTCGCGTCTGCGTGCGGCGGATGGCCGGCGCGCTCGTCGCCGTCGTCGTTTTCGGCGTCTCGCCTTGCAGCGTTGTCGTTGTCGTGGTGACTGTCACCGACCGAGTCGTTTGCGATCGACCCGGAGTGTGGCTGATCGACGTGCGGCGCGAAACCTGGCGAGACGCTTGGCGAGACGCTTGGCGAGACGCTTGGCGAGACGCTTGGCGAGACGCCCGGCGCGCAGACGACTCGCTTTCGTCGTCGTCGAGGTTGACCTCGATGTCGCTCTCGCTATCGGAAACAACAAAGCCGGCCAGTCGCTGGCGTCCTTCTTCGTCGTAGCTGTCGCCAAAGTCGCGATCGTCATCTTCGTCGTCTTCGTCCTCGTTGTCGTCGTCAAAGTCGTCCCAGAAGCGCGCCTCGGTGTCGTCGAGCCGCGCAAGCTCGAACGCGTCCCACTCGGCTCGCTGACGCTTGCGCGCCACGTTGATGACGCCGACCTCGCGGTTGTTTCGCTTGCCGCCTCGCTCTAGTCGCACCGTCACCCAGCCGTCCGAGTCGCGCAACTCACTCGGCAGCTGACGGCGCGGCTCGCTGGTCGTCGCCGAAGCAGCGTCCTCCATCTTTGGCTGCAGCCGGAGAATCTTGATCTTGGTAAACTCGGCCTTGCACGTTGGGCAGGTGTTGGACGTGTCGCTCCATGTGCGAATGCACAAGAGGCAGTACTGGTGGCGGCAGCTGTCGATGGACGACGCCTCCTCAACTTTATCAAGACAGATTCCACACGGATCTTCGACGACGTCGGTCATTTCACACTAAAATTTGGGGTTGGCCAGCTGGACGTGGCCGACGCAGCTTTATACATGCGCACTGTTATTTATTTCTAAACGCCAGCTTGCGCGAGTCGGCGCGCTGCTTCTGCTCGACGAGCGTGTCCCAGAGATCTTGCGCGTTGACGACCGGCCGCGCGACGAGGAAGCGCTTGATCTTGTCGTAGTCCTTCTTGCAAAGCCAGATGTCGAGGCGGCCGCGCTTTTCGATCTTGCGCTGCCACAGCGAGTCGACAAACAGATGGTCGAGGTCGACGACGTTGACGCGCGTGTAGCACGAGTTGCGCTCGCAGCGCGCGTAGCAGAACGCGCACGTGATCGCCACGCGCACCAGCACGGCGCCCGACGCCAGCGCCTCGTCGGTCAGCCGCTCCGCTTCGGCCAGGCCGAGTCCGCCGCGCGATTTCGCCGCCGCCTCGGCCGCTTCGATCGCCGCACGCGCCGCCGCGCCCATGTGTCGCATGCTGGCAACGAGCGCGCGCAGCGGTTTCAGTTCGGCGTATTGCGGCGCGAACTTCTTTCGTCCGGGGGCGAGTTCCGACTCTGCAGTCGTTTCCAGTGCCCACTCGAGCATCTCGACGTCCAGACCTTTGGTCGCCGCTGTCCACGCGTCTTCGGCCTCTTTCAGCTGCTCCTCCAGTTCGGCCAGCTCGGTGGTCGGTTCGGATGTCTCCATCAACGCTGGCGTTTCCTCGCCAAATCGGCGAGCGATGTTGCGCGTCGTCAGCTTCTGGTCGCCGAGCTGCGCCGCCCACGCGAGCATGCTGACGTTGGCGCGGTACTTCTTCTCGGCAAAGCACGGCGTGCCGACGCAGTAGATCTTGTCGACGGGCGCGCTTTTCGGGCGCACGTGCGACGGCGCGCAGAGCGGATGCAGGTCGCGCGAGACGCGCACGTGCACGACCTCGTCGTCGTGCGGATCGATCGTGACGAAGCGGTCGACGAGCGGCACGGCGTCGGTCTCGGGCGCGCGCGTCGCGATGACGTGCGAGTGGCGCGTGACGTGCTCGCGCAGCTCGGTGTAGCAGCCGGCGTCGCGCACCTGCACGTGCCGGCCGCACGAGAGGCCGCCGTTGGCGAAACTGTTGCTCGCGACGACAAACGGCGAGCCGCACGTGACGCAGAGCGCGTAGATGTGCGAGCCGATGCGCACGAGCTTGCCGATCATCGAGACGAACTTGAGCGGCTGCGAGCACGAGCGCTGCGTCGCGCGCTGCACGCGCACCGACTTGGCCGTGCGCTTGTCGGTCTCGGTCGCCGTCTCGTCCGACTCGCCAAAGAACTCGCTCTCGGCCAGCATGCCGTCGCGCTCAAACTTCTTGCCGATCGACGACGACGGCGGCCGCGTGCAGTGCATCATGCCGGTGGCGTTGCTGAACAGCGCGCCCTTGGGGCCGCTGCCAAACGGCGCCATTGTTGCCAGCAGCGCATCGCCGTCGCAGTCGTCGCACGCCACCTGCACGAGCTCGGCCGTCAGCGGCTCGATCAGATCGGCGTAGACGCGATTCTCGCCGGCGCAAAAGTAGAGCCGATCGATCGGCGGCAGCGTCTCCCACGGCATCAGCTTGTGTCGCGCGCGCAGCGCCCGGATCTGCGCAATTGCCGTGCGATCGTCGAGCGGCATGACGCGAAACTGGTCGTGCCGCACGATGCGCTGCAGCAGGCAGTGGATGACGTGAAAGTCGACCGGAAACAGGCGCGCCAGCTCGGTGCACGCCGCCTTGAGCGAGTTGTCGGGCATGTTGCGCAGCTCGCTGTGCCGGTGCAGATCCTGCACGGCGGCGACGCAGCCCGGCGACACGCCGACCATCGGCAGCAGGCCGACGACGAGATCGCCCGCCTTGTTGAGCATGACGCGCGCCACCGCGTCGACGTACTCGATCGTGAAGACGTCGCACCAGCGCCGGTGGCCGAGGTGCGGCAGCGACTGGAAGCAGACGTTCATGCGCTCGAGCCGCTCGTCGTCAAACTCGACGCCGTCGCGCAGCGCGGGCGCCACGAGAAAGTCCTCCGACTGCTGCGGCCCGCTCCACGTCTGGCAGACGATTTGCGAGTGCGCGTGGTTGCACATGCGCACCATCAGCGAGGCAAACATGAACTCCTTGCGCAGCCGCTGCACCGACTTGTTGGCCTGGTAGACCAGCTCGATTGCCGCCATCTGCGCCTGCTGCTGCGTGGCGAGCGACTTGGGCGTCATCGGCGCGCCGCCCGCCGCCTGCGACGTGTACATGCGGTGCATGTGGCGGCGCGACTCGTTGGCGGCGAGCGCGACGACGCGCGTAAACGGCGTCCACTCGCTGTCGAGGCGCAACTTGTTCGCAACGACGACGTTCCACTGCGTCATGTAGACGCTGAACTCGCGCATCGCGGCGTAGAGCTTCGTGTTGACGAGCGAGAACTGCGTGCAGCCCGGACACAGGTGCTGCTTGTGCGCCTTGGGCCGCGTATTGGCGTTGCAGTTGTCGCAGCCCGGCAGCGGGCACAGCTCCGTTTCGGCGTAGTGGCACCAGGCGCACCACGGCTCCGACTGCAGCTCGTCGAGCGAGTAGGCGCGCCGCACGGCGAGCCGCGTGCGAAAGCCGGGCCGAAACGTCGGACCGCAGTTGGCGTAGTTGCCGAGCGAGTGCAGCTCGAGCAGATTGACGATGAAGGTGCGCGTCGGCACGTTGTAGCCCATCATTTCGCACACCATCTTGGCAAAGTTGCGCCCGCCGCAGCGATGATTGCCCGTCTTGGAGAAGACGTTGTGAATCAGCTCGGTGACGTTGGAGCGCGTGTTGTCCGACGCCTTGGTCCAGAGGTCGGCGCTCGCCAGCGCGTTCGCCAGATCGGGCATCTCGCCGGCCGAGCTGCAGCGCAGCGGATGCGGATAGCAGCGCTCGTAGACCGAGCGGCGGATGATTTCGTGCAGCGGCGCGTTGCTCGCCAGCGCCTCGGCCGGCATCGCCGTCGCCGCGCTCATCGGCTCGCACAGCGTCGCGTCGTCGTGCGCGCCGCGCACCGCCGCACCCAGCAGCAGGTCGAGATGCGTGTCGGCAAACAGCTGCAGCTGCAACTCGTAGTGCTGTGCAAAGCTGTCGAGCGTGTAGTTGTGCGCCGCGTCGTGCATCACCTCGTCGCGCAAGTCGTACGCCACAACGACGCGCAGCAGCGCCGCCACGACGATCATGCACGCGCGCCCGTTGCTCTCGATCTCGGCCGGCACGTCGATCTGGTAGCTGACGTCGAGCTCCTCGCGTCGCGCCAGCACGCGCTCGCAAAACAGCTGCCTGCCCGGCTCGCTCTGCACATACTCGAGCGTGCGCGCAAACGAACAAAACACAAACGGCAGCTCTTTCTCACGATGGTAGCCAGCCAGTTTCAGCGACTTGAGCAGGCTGCTGCTGCTGGCGCAGCCGGCTTCGCCAAACAACATGCGACGCAACAACAGCACCGGCACGCGATTTTCAGAGAAGCGTTCCTGCAGTGCGATCGGCTCGTCGACGCCGAGCATCTCGTCGAGCAGTCGCGTGTTGTGTCGCTCGGCGAGCCGCGCGCGACGATCGGCGGCGACAATCGAGTCGGCGGCGCCGGCGAGCGACTGAACGTACTCGGCGCAGGCGCCGCACGTGCACGGCTCGGTGACGACGCACCAAGCGTCTCCGTCGACGGCGGCGTCGTCGCGGCGCAGCGCAAAGTAGCAGCAGCCGCAGCGATTGAGCGGCGAGGCGCACTCGAGACAGACGCGACCGGCGGCGATTTGCGCAAAGGGGATCTTGGGATTGGCGGCTCCGCAAGCCGTATGCGCCTCGGCAGCGGCGGCAGTCGCCGGCAGCAGAGGCAGAAAAGGCAGCACGCGCGGCGCGCCTAGATACGTTGAGTGCTTGCGGAGCCCGTCCGAAAATCCGTGCCCGTTTCGGTGAGGCAGTTGTACTGGCGCCCGTCGACGTTGAACTTGCCAAAGATCAGGTGCTGCACGTTGAACGCCGGAAACGGCGCAATGATGCCCGTCAGTCGCGTGCCGCAGCACATCGGCTCGAGCAGCAGGTCACGTCGGTAGCCGCCCGGCACGTCGATCTCGACGGCGTACGCGTGCAGCGGCACCGTCGGTTCCTGCCGCCGCTCGATGTTCTCGTAGACCATCGCCGTCACCGCGGCCCGGTCGCAGATCACGCACAGCAGCCGGTGCTCGGGCAGCTTGCCGTGCGCGCGGTACGTGCTCAGCTGCGACGGCAGCAGAAACTCCTTGCACGTGAAGCCGCTGCCGCGGCCCTCGGCCGGCGCGACGGCCGGAAACGACGACGCCAGCGTGTTGCACAGACAGAGTTCGCCGCGCACGCACGGCCGCTCGCCCTCGTAGATCGCCGGCCGCATGTTGGCCAGAATGTAGGCGCGATCGACAATCTCCAGCGACACGCCCAGCGTCTTGGGCGTCGGCTGTGGATCGGTGCCGTGAATCGACATGCCCAGCGCTTCGCGACCACGACCGCCCGTCGTCGTTGTCGACGCGGCAGCAGCTGCTGCGGCGGCGGCCGGATTCTTCTTCATCGCGAGCTTGACGCGGCGCGCCAGGTAGGTCTCCTCTTCGGCCTGGTTCTCGGCGTTGAGAAACGCCTCGCTGTTGATGCTCGCAAAGACGGCGCGCATAAACGACTGAAACTCGGCGGCGCGGCCGTGCACCATGGCCGACTTGATCTCGGCCTCGTCCATGCCGAGTTTGCGCATCACGTCGACGGCGCGCTCGCGATTGATTGTCGCTGAGCGCACCGCCAGCGCCTGCTCGGTGTCGGCCGGCACTTCGGTGTGCGTCTGCTGCCACAGCTCCTGGTAGCGCAGCAGCCGCTCGTTTGACAGGAAGTTGGCGTCGTAGCCGTTGGCCGACAGCACCTTGCGCAGGTCGTTGGCCACCGAGCCCGACGCGCGCTCGCCGTCGACCGTCAGACAGGCGTCGCTCGGCGCGCTGTCGACCACCTTCAGGAAGCCGTCGACCGTCGTCGCGTGGAAGCGCGCCAGCCAGCCGGCGGCGTCGTTGCTCAGCGCCTCTTCGCTGCGCGACTTGGCCGCCGCGTACAGCATACCGAAATGCGCCAGCGGATAGAGGCCCGGCCGAATCGTGTCGCCGTGCGGATCGACGCGCACCACCAGTCCGGCGTCGGTTTCGATCGTCTTGCCCGTCGCCAGCGGCGGATTCACAAACGTCGACCGATCGGTGATCTGAATCTGCAACGCTTCGGCATTCTCGTCCTGTTGCTGTTGCGCAGCAACTACCGGCTGACCGGTGAGCAGTTCGTTGGCTTTTGAGGCAGCAGTCGCCGCTGCGAAACGGACGCGCTTCTTGCTCTTGCGTCGCAGGTCGTTGAGCGACGTCTGCACGGCGCGCTCTTCGGGCGTGCGCGAGTCGAGCTTCGTGTGCGCCGCTTCGAATTCGGCGACGAGCTGTTCGGTCGCCGGATCGCGCGACTGGTTGAGCGACGCAACGATGCTGGTGTCGGGCGGCGGGCCTTGCCACTGCAGCCGCGCGCTCTTCTTCTCCTTGGCTTTGAGCGTCGTGCGTGCGCGCGCCGCGGCGACGGGTCGCGAAACGGTCGGATCCTTGACGCGCTCCTCGGCTTCGAGTGCGCGCAGCGTCGACCCTGGTTCGACACCAATGTGTCGTTTGAAACGCTTGCCGACCGGCTCGTCGGCCGACGGTTGTTCGAGCGGCGCCTGTTGTTCGGCCTCGATGCCGCTCAACAGCGTCTGGGCGAGTGTGTGTGCAAACTCGAGACGTTGGCGCTCCTCGGTCTGGCGCTCGAATTGGCGCTCGCCGTTGACCGGTTTGCTTTGCGGCGCCGGCGTCGGTGTCGGGTCGGTTGCCGTGGGCGTCGGCTTCTTGAGGTTGATGCGCAGCTTGGCGCGGCCCGCCGTCTGCGTAATCTCGGGCGCCGCAGCTGCGGCGTGCAGCGTTGGCGGCTCGTCGGCAAAATTCATCGTTTGATCTGCCTGTTGATTGCGCAGTTTTAATTTCAAAGTCTATAAATGCACCGACGATGTGTTTTTGCTTCCGAGCACAACCGCGCAATGAAACGAGTCGCCGAACGCAAGCTGCCACGCCATGCGCAGAGTCACGAACATCTTCATGCCGCAAGCGAAGCGAGCAACGCTGTGGCGATGGCCAACGCCTATCCGGCCTGCGTCATGGTCGCTGCGCACAGCATGCCAACAACAACGAACGACAGCATGATCGCTGCGCGTGCCGTGTTGGAGACGCGCGAAAAGGCGTCGGAAAAGTACATCAGCGACTTTGCCAACGCCGTGCACGGCGCACAACGAATCTCGAGTCAACTGGCGTTTGGCACCTTTGCGCCCGGCAACGGCGAGAAGCTGAGCGAGATTTTCGCAAAGTACAGCGGTTCGCCGGAATGAAAGATTGGTTTTTTTTACTGTTGCAGCTTGCGTTTCTTGGCCGCGTCCAGCGCTTGTTCGACCACCGCGATGCCGGCCGGCGTGTCGGTAAACGCCTCGATTGCATCCAAAAGTTTGACATGCGCCTCCTTTTCTCCCGGAATCACCTTGCGCACCCAATCTCGTGGGAGACGAATTGTTTCGCCCGGATAGTGACGCGAATAAAATTCGACATCAACATTCCAGTCGAAATTATCGTGAACCTTGCCGACATGACCGACAAAGTTGTCCATCAAATCATGCCAACGAAAGGAAGCGCCGCGAAAAGGCCCGGGTTCAAACACGACCGTGTCACCGATGCGAATCTCGTCTTCTCCATTCAGCTCCTCCGCAGTCAACAGACGAAAGTTGGAAGGACAAAACCAACCGTGCAACCCGTCGACAAAAATATCACCATCAGAGTGAATCCGCGAAATCACAACCTTCTTCCCGACATCCTCCTCCTTGACGGAACGCACGCGCGCAGAAGCCGTTCCGACGCGAATCTTCTTGTCGACGTCCGAGTTGTCGATGTAGACGACTTTGGTGCCAACTTTGAAGCCAAGCAGATGAATGAATTCCAGCAATGTGATCGGTTTGAAGTCTTTCGCAATCGGAAAAGTTGGACTGCCACGGTATGTTGTAAAGTGGACGCTGTAGCGATCAATTTCGGCGACAACCACCGGCATCGACTCTGGAATAATCACAGCAGTCGAGCCGACGGTAAGAGACTTCCCCTGCCATCCGGCGACCAGCTTCTGTCCCGTGAGGTCGTCTCGACCGCCGCCGATGGTGTTCACCAACTTGTTGTCTTCAAAGACGCCAAGCGCTTCGACTGTGACTTTTTTCACGACGCGAGTCATTGTTTCTCTCGATTTGGTTTCACTCCTTGTTCGCCTGTATGAAGGCGTTCATCTCTGCCATGATCGCGAGCATCTTTGTCGAGTCGTGCGTCGCGCTCATGCGCTCGGCAAATTGCTTCATCTTTGCGTCGTAGACCGACGTCGCAGGCAGCTCGCCGCGCACGACTCGACGAATGCTTGCCTGTGCACTCTTCAGCATCGGTTCGTCGTTCTTGGCGAGCGCCTCGACGACCTCGTCGATGAGATCGACGATCTTGGCACACTGCTCGTCCGGGCCGACAAACAACTGGACCGGGTTCTCCCGGTCTCCGTTGTCGACGTGCACGGCGCTGCTGACTCGCAACTTCTGCACCCAGTGCCGTCGGATCGGAAACAACACACTCGAGTTGCCCAGCGTCAACGGCGTCTTGCCCGTCCGGATCGAGTCGAGATACGCATTCACAGTCGGCCCGCCAACCGACATTTCAACAGGCGTTCCGACAAAGCTCATTTTTTCGTTTGATCGGTATGGGGTGGGCGCACCTCCGGTAGATTGTCCGAGACCATCGCCAACCCCCCCCCCACCTTTGACCCGATCAAAACGACCCTTTCCGATTTTGATGAAACTTTGCACCTACATATTTGAAGTATCAATATCAACGAATCTTCAATCAGAATCTAAATCGGACATGTCTTTGGGGAGTTGTGGGTCGTGCAAGTTGCGGGGGGGGGGTGCTTCTCCGAGATGTATGCAGGTGGCTCGAAATAGTTTAAAATTTTTTCCCAAAAAAATAAAAGTGCTCCGATTTGGCTGAAACTTTGGATTTAGAGGTTTTGCATATGGGTT